>Ga0180432_10000085_pt1 | contig 139676 bp, 155 predicted proteins | sample SS_ome_10_FD_132414 | JGI IMG/M metagenome (GOLD analysis project Ga0180432, IMG submission 132414) | Hypersaline lake sediment archaeal communities from the Salton Sea, California, USA - SS_1_MS_2 metaG | ecosystem: Environmental > Aquatic > Non-marine Saline and Alkaline > Hypersaline >... | reverse complement strand
AGAGCAACAAGTACAGCAGATGGAGGAGCGGCAGCAGGCGGTCCAGAACAAGCAGATGCAGGACCAGCTTGCTACGCAACAGCCGACCATGGAACCGATGCCTGCTCCTGAGCCTCCGGACCCGGAACAAGCACAGGCTGCTATCCAGGGAGCCGACGCACAGAGGAAGAACCGGCCGACGCAGATTGGACCGCTGGATGCGGAAAAGATTGCGGACGCGGTGCTTCGTCTGGCGGATACTTCCAGTACTTATGACCCGGAAAAAACAGAGCGGGGAATCGGGAAGGTAGTTAACGCTCCCCTCAATTGGATTGCGGGGAAAGGGAATCCGGAGACGGAAACTGCTGAACTGCGAGATGCACTCGTTCAACGCTTGGTCGAGACCGCCGGAGAAGACCCCGCGAACTACATGGTGCGAGATGAAGACCGGGGGATTTTTGGAATCACCACGGGTCCCGCGGAACAAGACAGTACATGGCTAGGACGTAAGATATACGGTAAGGGTCACCACTATCATGTTCCCAAAGGTATGCAGGCCATCTACTCGGACCCAGGACGTGACCCATCCGTCATCGCACATGAGGTGGGACACTCTCTTCCTGGTACAAATGTCGGGGGCAAAGCCGTGCGGGCACTGGGAGGGGGCACTGGACGTTTCGTCGGAGGCAAAGTGGGACCGGTCTTGGCATTTGCAGGACATCACGCTGGTTCTTTCCCGGTGAAAGTCACGGGGCTCGGCATTACCGCGGGTACCGGGTTAGCGACGCTCTTGGAAGAGATTCGTGCGAGTCGTCGTGGGCGTCAGCTTTTGCGGGAAACCGGATATGACATCCCGGGTAAGGAAACCGCTCGGATAACCGCCGCAGGCGGCACGTACGCTCTTTCCCTGGCTCAAGCAGTGGCGCAGATGATGAATGAGATTCAAAAGCAGAAAGAACTTGATGCTGTAATGTCACAATACGGTTGACATTCTCCCTTTACTCCGTAAACTCGTAAACGTCACACCTCCTCGGCCGCTGCCGGTTCGGCAATGAAACCTGGGCACATAGGATTTCATCTGGCGCGGTCGTCTGTCTTCTGTTAACGTCCGTTTATGCCTAGCCCCTTTGAAGGAGTGACGAAAGTCGAGTTCGAACACATTCCGGCTTTCATCCTGGATTTCGTCAAGAACAAGGCAGAGCTGTACGTTGAGCACGAGCCAGAAGCTGCACGTACGCTCCGTGTTCCCGAGCTAATAGACGATATTCTTTTTGTTATTGAAGAGATAGAGGACCCGGAGGACAAGATATCACAACTCTTTGTCGTCTGGACGAATCTCATCTCGGCGCTCGCGCGTATCGACGTGTTGTCCGCAGCGCGCAAACATCAGGGGTAGGCTTGGTACAAGTCTCCAACGACAGGAGGTTTTACCATGGCATCGACAAAGACGAGGACGATAGGGCGAGAGGCAGCTGGCTGCATTGCCCTCATCGACTACATCGACGACAAAGTGTTCGGAGATTTCTTCCCTCTCGTGGAGGGCAACGGAATCTTCCGTATCTACCTCACGGTTCCGTCCAAGGAGATGATGTGGAAGGTCATCTTCCCCGGCTGCCGTGACATCGGGTTGGACTACGGCCTCAAGGTCCGAGGCCGTTCCGCAGGACGGTTCGACCCCCGTAAAGGGGCCAAAGACCCGCACTTCCGGTTTCGATTGGACGTCAAGTTGTCGGCGGCCATGCGCAGCTGCCAGCAGCACCAGACGGTCTGTTCGATGCTTTTTCGGGCTCGCTCGGATGCATCGGATGAATCGACATTCTGGTCGGCTCAGCGTCAGTATCTTACTAAGCACTTTTCCCAACTGTCGCGGAAGTGGCGAGAGCGGAATAACGTCATCGACGCGGAGTTCGAAGACTACTCGTACTCGTATAACGCGGAGGAGTGGTAGCCATGCCGATAGACCAATTCTATGGGATGCTCCCTACCCGCGCTCACAAGATGGCGACCCTCGTGCTGGAGATGATGGGGTTCCTCGAAGAGAAGTTTCCGGGGGTGATGGAGTGGGATACACGTACTCCGGTCAATCGCTCTAAAGCGCAAATAGTGTTCACCATTAACCCCGCACCCAACTCTGTGACAGCGCCGTACATCGCGCAAGAATTGGAAGACATTGTTGACAAGTACGACGCGCTGGCAGATATCGAGACGGTCGGGGAGGAATTGCGGATAGCCCTGTACGTCGAGCCAGAGTTCGAACATGTAGTTTCGAGCCGTGCCGCGATTGCGGGCGTGGACCCGACAACTGCGTTGATTAGTTCATTACAGGCGGTGAAGGCGCTCACGGAGGGAAAGACATGCCTCGAGACGGAGGAAAAAAGTCCGGAAGACGTGTTCGACGAGCTATGGCGGGAAAGAAAAAGAAGAAGCCCCTGAAGCTCACGCGGAATGAGTTGTCGAAAGCGGCGCAGGCAGTCGAAGGCCTCCAGGTGACCATCCCGCAGTTGCTGGAGATGATTCAGCAGCAGGCCATCACCAACATGCAGCTCAAGGCGCTCAACGACGCGGTAATAAACGAGATGGTCAAGTTCTTCGACGTTATTTACTCCCGGCTATGCGACATCGAAGACAAAGTTTTCGGGGAGAACAAAGGGAAGCTCGAATTGCCGGACGGATACCTGGAAGCTATCCGGTTGACCAAGGAACAAGCTGACGAGCTCAAGGCCAAAATCGAGAGTGCCATAGGAGAGAAGGATGAGGAGGAACCAGAACCAGCTGGATAACCTGCGGTGCCCTCAATGCGGTAGCTTCGGGCCGTTCTACATTACCGTAATTGGAACTGCGGAAGTCGTAGATGAAGGATACGATTCGGGAGATGTGACGGACCTCGATTGGGACAGTAGCTCCTCTTGTGCGTGCAAGAACTGTACGTTTTCCGACATGGTTAATGGTTTCGAGGACCAGGCGCTTGGCCACTATAACCACCTCAACAGTGACTCAGATGCAAAGGAGAGTGACGAATGTATCGCTGCGGCTTTTGCCGAGGTTTATCAAATCCTGGAGAGTCGAGACTACTCGTCCCCGACTATCGTGTCGTAATCGACAAGAAAACCGACCGGGAGCGCAAAGAGATTGCCAAGGAGACTCCGGCGTGTGTAGTATGCTACCCGAAGGAGATGAAAAAGCGGGAATAGGCTATACTTCTCTTCGGGAGGCCGACGATGACTAGAGCTGAAATAATTGCTGCTGGACTTGCGGATTTGGAGAAACGGGCGCAGGAGTATCTTTCTGCGGAGCCAGAGCCGGGAGAACATCCTGTCTTGTCCGAATACCGCAATATCGTGCGTCGCGGAGAACTGGGGGGTACCGGGCTGGGAGCTTTGGCCGGAGGGGGTCTGGGGATGCTCGGACGCAAAGCGTTCGGGAAGGGGATGTTGCTGCCTGCCGCGGGAGCCCTCGGGGGTGGCTTACTTGGGAAGTATTTCGGGCGTCAGGCCGGAGAAGAAGCGGGAGCCAAGTCCCTGGAGCAAGCTACGGGCATCCCGTGGGAAGCCTAGACGTTCTTCAAGAACCATTTCTTCACTTGACCTCTCAGAACCCACGTCCATAGGTATTTCGGTCCGCTCAGCAAGTCGACAAATGTCATGATGTTGGGTTGAAGCCCAACTTCTTTTGCTGCGTGGTAAGACTCTAGATAGGCTTCGCGCTCGAAGAAGTACCGGAACCAGGCAAACAAGACTGGGAGCGGCACAAACAGGTACAGAAAACCGAATACGATAATCCCCAGGATAGCGCATCCAAGACCGAACTGGAGGAAGCGGTAGACGTGTTTCAGCTCGTGGCGTAACGTAATGTAGTCTTCTTTGCTGATGTGCTTTCTCGACCACCCCAATGGCCAGTAGATGTCTCTACCTAACGTAGTGACAAATCCTGTGAGAAATGTCTTCATCTGGCCGAAAGACAAGACCAGGAGAATATAGTGGATGGTTTTCCATAGCCAGAGGTTGTCTCTCTTTGTACGGATTCGGATTCCGTACTTGGCAACAGCCTCGCGCTCCAACTGTTCGAAAAGTTCTTTCGCGTCGCTCATGTAGCACCTCCGATAGAAATTATAGGGGTGATTTGGTAAAGGAAGCTAGAGGAGGAATTTCAATGTCTGAAGAAGTAGCCGTAGTGCCGAGAGCCCTCGTTGAGCAGTGCTTTCCTGGGCAATTTCCGGGCTTCATGCGCTGGACTGGCGACACTCAGCAAGCTGCTGGGTTCAAGCGGGTCATCGACAATATCGTCTTCATGTCCCGAGAGCGGGCAGAGACGAATGAGAACTGGTTGCAGACGATTCCGTACTTGCTCTTGTGGGACCCGGACAGGTACCTGATGGCGACGTACTTCCGGTCCAAGAAGTCTGGGGAGGAGCGCTTACGGCGTAAAGCTTCCGTGGGATTCGGCGGACACATGAATGAGCGCGATTTCTGGGCTGGACCCCAGGCCGCGTTCTACTTGGCTGCGTTTCGGGAGCTGCATGAGGAGCTTTCCTTTGACCCGCCTCTCATGGTGACGGGTCCGCAGATGCATCTCCACGGTCTTATCGCTCTCGATGAGACGGTAGTGGACCGCGTACATCTTGGCTTCGTCATCCAAGTCGATGTCACCAGCAAGATTTCGGCGAACGATGATGAGGTTGAGTGGCTAGAGTGGAAGCGACTTAATGGTGCGCTCTTAGAGCTGGATAATCTCGAGAAATGGTCCTACCATGTGATTAAAGAAGCCTTGGAAAACAGGATAGGTTCTTTGATATCTGAATGACGGGGGTGACTTGGTTTCGACGTTGATGAATGAAGTGTGCAATGCGTGCCCCGCTTGTGAGCCAGCGGATTAAAAAGACTCTCAACCACAACTGCCGACAACGTAGTTGAACTCTTCCCGAAGGTCGAGGCGGCTCCGGTCGCCAAGGCTGCTTGAGGGAATGTCCAACCGAGAAGTGCCTGTGTACTCGGAAGGGCATCATCTTAACAGGATAAGGCTGAGAGGTTGTTCCTCGCCCACCTCAGTACGAAAATCTAAGAGGTCCAATCTAGCCCGAGTTGGGCTCCGTGATGGAGGCTAGAGAGCAGAACGGGCTACGCACGTAACGAGTTGTACATGACGCATTGGCGGACCTGGGTTCGATTCCCAGCGCCTCCACCCAGCGGTCTGAACGGAGACGTGACCAGCATGAGCCTGACGAGTGAAGGCGTTAACCGTAGCGAGGGTGGGTACCCAGAAGCCCTCACGCCACAACGAGGCAAGGAACAGTGCGAAACAGCGTCCGTGACTTAGAGAGGAGAGAATCTCCGAGCGGGTGAGAGGCCCGCATTCCAATTCACATAGTTTGGCAGCTGTGTGTGCCCTCTTCCGAGCGAGCGCTGTTAATAAGTCGGCCGCGATGACCTCGGGAGGGGGCTTTGTTTTTCAAGGAGCACTTCATGGATGAGCAGGTTATCCAGATACAGACGTACACATGCGCGGATTGTGACCACTTCATGGATGACATTCGAGAGAGTGACATTACCGGAGTGCCCAACGGCATGCGTTACTGGTGCGGCAACGAGGAGCTGGACAAGAAATGGTTCAAAGTTACGCCTGACACTCCGGCGTGTCCCTACCACACGGCGCTCTATGAAGTCTGGCGTGAGCTGAACGAAGGTCTTAGTTTTGACTCGTTCAAAATATCTATGACGGACCCCGCATCTTCGGGGATGAAAGGGGAGTTGGAGACTGCGTTTCAGTACCTACTTCGAGATATGATTTCAGCGGTCAAAGAGGTCTTAGACGACCCTACTCGGAATATGGGGTACTCTTCGGGTAAGTCTATAATGGACATCATACAGGAGGAATGGAATACCGCTGCGGGCGGGCACATGTTCAAGGATGCGTTAGCGCAGGCAATTACGGATAATCTTGAGATAGGGGTGGAGACGGGTTTGGGGAAACTTGTGTCCAATCTCCAACAACGCTATCGGGTCCTTGCCGCGGTTCTCACGACCTACATGATGAACCATGCGGTCCTGGCGATGAAGGAGACGGCCAAACTCGAGCAGCGACTCAAAGAGCTGGAAACCAAATTGAGGAGAAAAGGAGTGTTGGACGAGGACTAGCCGTCGGAGCTGCCAGAGAACTTGGCAGTCAAACTCTTGCCCATGAAGGCTGCGCCCCGAACGAACTTGTCGACGGCCGCTTGCGACCCGATGAACCAGGCAGCGCAGAACCCCATCACGAAGACGATGCCTACCATGAAGGTTGCGAGCGGCCATCCTAGTTCCGGCTGCTTGAACAGCGCGACGATGGCCATCGCGCACATGAAGACCTCGACGATGATGAAAGCGATGAACTTCTTACTCCGGTACCACGGCTTCTCCACCTTCTCCAGAGCCTTGTGGTTCGCTTCCAGAGTCTTCTCCAGCTTCTCCTGTTCCGTCATTGGAGTCCTCCCTTTTTTTGCCTTCGATGCGTAGCAGTCTCTCGGCAATCTCCTGCCGAGTCTTTCGTACAATTGTACGCGCTTTACACTCATTGCAGCGGAAATCGACTTGCTCTACGACGCCCTTCTCCTCGTTGATACGGTAAGAGCGTTGGTCAGGATTAAGTCCGAACTTTTCTACAGAGAGACCCCAGCGCTCTGCGGTGAGTTCTCCCACCCGCCGCAGGGCTTCCGTAATCTCGACCTGCAAGCGCTGCACGGTATCGTTTGCTTCTTTCAGTTCCGCGTTGACCTTTTGGAGCTCGTCATCTTCCTCGAAGATAGCAGCTGTGCGCACTGCCAGATGCCGGGAACACAGGGTATCGGCGCGCATGCTACGAGCTGTCGCCTTTCCTACGAGTTCGAAGACTTCATCATCGAGGTCTTCCTCGGGCATTGCGAGGAGCTTGTCGACGAGTTCTCCTAATCGACCGCCCTCGACGGACAATTCGCAATCAGAGAGTCCCCGCAGAATCTTCAGTCCTTGAGGTCCCATCGGGAGGGGGTTGTATCTCGCCCGGGATTTGTCCGCGGGAGGTTGCTCTCCCGGCGGCATCGGGGGACGCTGGGGCATCTCCCCGAAGGGCATTTGGGGCGGCATCATGGGAAGCGGCTGCGGCGCTTTCTTCATCGGTCACTCCTTGTTGGCGTAAAGCAGCACCCTTTCGTAGATGTGCTGTCCTTGAATTTCAGTCATTGGTACGACGTCTGTAACTAAAAAAGAGGCGTCCGCCAGGACTTCCTCTTCTCCATACTTGTACGGCACCCATGCATAGTAGTCGGCGTAGACCATGGAGAGAATTGGTTTCTGAAGTGCGAGGACGTTTATCTCGTCTTCGGCTTTCAAAGGGACCACCGTGTGTGTGCGTCCGAGATGCCATCGACGGCTGACGTTTTCTATTTTGCCGGTCTCCATGGTCGAGCCGATACGTCTCCCGCCTTTGACGAGATAGATGACGTTGGAATAGCCGAGAACCGCGCCTTTCGGCGGCGTGTAGACTTCACCGGGGAGTGGGTCTACTGGCAGCGAGAAAGGTGTCTCTATCTGGCTCTTTAATGATTCGGTGGATGACGTCATGGATTTTGGTCTTCAGTTCGTTCAAGGTACCATCGTTGATGATGGTGTCGAACAGTGAAGCGTCGGGTATTTGTTGCATCTCCGTTTCGCTCGGATGATTCCGTGTTCCGAGTTCGGCTTGTACGAGGTCGTAGCTCAAGGGACGAAGGAGCCGAATTAACTCACCTCCGCACATCTCAGTCACCATGGCTGCTTCGTTGAGAAAACGAACATCTGGAATGACGATGGGGCGGTTGCTGTGTGTAGTGTCGAAGAGCCCGAGACTATCTTTCCCCGTCTGCCGGAACCAGGAAATACGCCGTAAAGTATGGCGCACCCAGACTTGTTCGTCGTGAGCACGTGCGACCTCGGTTCCGAAGGTTTGGAGGAGCTTACGCACTTCGGGAGTACGCTTTTCACTTGGACCCCATAGAGCTTCTTGAGTAACGGTTTCAGGGAATATTTGCAGGATATAACTCTTGAGAGGGTCGGCGAAGGACATTTTCACCGCGTTGTAATTCTCCTGGAGAATACCGGCGATGGTGTCTTTGCCGGAGTTGATTTGGCCTGTGATGCCGACAATCATTCCTGTTCCTCTTCGCCCTCTTCTTTTTCGGGTTCGGGCAGGTCCACCTCGTCTTCGGTTTCCACCTCGTCGGTATGTGCAAACGGCTCGATGTCGTCGATATTGATGAGAAGAACGCGCTTGCCTCCGACGAGTGCGCCGTACACAGGGATGCTGCCCGACTCGGGGAGTGCGAAGTCGAGGGAGATACGCTTCTCGTCAACGCGGGGAAGTTGGTCTTCCCAGATGCCATCGGCAATCAGGAGGCCCCCTGTTTGGGTGTCTACATACCCAATCAGCTTGCCTTCTTCGGTGAAAAGATTAGATGCGTCGTCCATGCTTTAGCTCCTGTGGTGCGTTTACGAACGTTAACAGACTTTAACGCCTGACGGAAGAACAAAAAAAGAGCCCGCGTTGCACGGGCTCGGTACTCACTTGCTGAGGGTAGAACAGGAAGAGAGACCGCTCGGCTTCTTTTGTACGAAGTACACTTCTCCGCCCCGGAGTTACTCCGGGAAAATTAGCAATTCCAAGTGAGTCATGGTTCCCGTATTGCTGAGAGGAGGGAGCTACCCGGCGGAGCGACGCTGTAAGCAGTTGGAATGCTTCATCTTCTCAGGCCGCCGCGGCCCGGACGCCTCGAACTGGAGCGCTGCTAAGCGCAGGCTCCGATTCCTGGAGTTACTCCAGGTGCCTACTGAGTTAAATAGGCTCCAATACGAGAGGGGGGTTTTTGCACTAGCTGGTTTTCCGGCCGGAGCACCAGGTCCTCGGCAGGCCGTCGGATCGATTGCGTCGAAGACGCGAAGTGCCCTACCGTAGTTACTACGGTACTTGTTGCGGCTCCTAGTGCTTTACAGTGGACGCTCCAGCAGTCCTGGAAAGACCATCGAAGCCTTCCTGCTGATTTGATTCTTGTACCACGGACTTCTGCGAGAACCTGGCCAATACAAGGAAGGCCGCCGAGTGTTGTAGAACTCGCCGCGATAGGCCATTTCATCGAAGACTTTCTGTACTCCGGGTACGAGGGTAAGGAACTCCTTGATTTCCTTCCATGACATTTTCCAGACGGACTTCACGATTTGGGCTGGCCCCAAGTCGACCTTGCGCTTTCCGAATTGGGGGTGCTGCACCATCTGTTTGATTTCATCGAGGGAGTGACTGATGGAGGCCGGGGGACGCTTGATGATTTTTCGTTTGTACGCGAATGTGCGGGGGTTAGGACCGATGGCACATCTATCGAAGCGGGATTCGGAAATCATGATGCCAATGGCTTCGCGCTTGTCGACGCGTACGTAGGTGCCATTTCGCAACTGGTATTCGGTTTTTCTTGCGGCTTCGTTGATGGCTGCCGCCCACTCCAGTGCGGCCGGTTTGATGTCCTCCTTGGCGTATCTCTCGCCGCACTCGTGCCAAATGCCGTGGTCGTATTTAACCTTCCATTTGAATATCCGCTTGGCGAGCGCGACATCTTCCGGGTCGAATATTTCCTCCGGCGGAGGAGGAAGCGTGGTGATTTCCACGACTTCGAGGGATTGCTCTTCTTCGATGGAAGGTTCCTCTACGGGAACCATCTGTTCAACAACTGTGACTGGTTTGGGTTCTGCGTCAGCCGCGGTCTGGATGGGAGCTTGTTTGGCACAGCCAATAGCCAGGACCATGAAACATAGAATCGTCGTGCGCATGCAATTTGACCTCCTTCATCGAGCCCACAAGCGACTTTTCCCCCAGCTCGATGTATTTGGTGATTTCGGAAATTATAGGGGAAGAATCAGGATTCGTTCTGCACGGCTTCTTTGAAGTAGTTCCAGACCTCTTGGGTTACTGCATCGAACCCTTCTTTGCCGCCCTTGTCTTCCGGGAAGTAGTACCGATTGTTGCAGTTCTCGAGGTATACGGCGGCGATTACTTCCTCGATTTCCAGCCCGTGGTCGCGGGCGTACATCTTGAGGTACTTGTTGAGCGCCTCGGTGCAACGGCCAACACGGATGAAGAAGTCCTTCTTCTGTGCGTCGGCCATTGCCTGCTGAGCTTTCTCGGGGTCCTGTTTCTGCCCCTCGAACTTGAGAGCGTCTACTTCCACCCAACCCCCCTTGCCGTCAGGCATTTGGGTTTTGGTCTTTTCACCTTCGGACATTTAGGCCACCTGTTTTTTCAGTGCCCGGAAGTTCGGGCAGTTGGGCACCACCTGGTCCTTATGCACGATGGTCGGGATTACCCGAGCTTGCGGGGTAGGCTCTACCTTGGCCCCCGGAGGATAGACATGTTTGCCCACCCGATTGGCCGGGAAGATGGTCTTCGCCAGGCAGTAGGCGCGGGTCAGCTTGATGACCTTCCCGCCTTTGATGCCTTTTTCCAGCGGCCAGAATCGCGCGCATTTTCCACAAGCTTTTTCGGCGGACATTTTACCCTCTCCTGTAAACGCGGGTTTTGTATTTAGATAATAAATCTGTAATCGGGAGTTTCGTCAAGGCATAACCGATTCTCCGGAAGACAGCTTCTTCGTTTTTATCGTCATTTCCCACGTAAACACAGACACTTCCGTTTGACTGTTTAAGTACTAATTCATCTGCGGTAGGAGAGGCAGGCTCGTTTGGTGCAAAGATGCGAACCCCGTTTTTCTCGAGTTCCTCCTGGTGTTCACGGTTAACGGCGTAAAGCAGCGCTACGAGGTGCGGACCGATTTTTTTGGGGTCCTTGATACCTCTGATTTCGATGACGTAGGTCTCGCCATCTAGCTGCGCGGTTGGCTCATTGATGCGCCCCGACTCAGTATCGATTTCGTCAAAGGCGGATTTGAATTTCGGCTTTTTCTTTTTCTTCTTGGCGAAGGGGTTGAAGATACCCGGGGTTTTGGTCATGCGCCAACTCCCTTGACGACCTCTCGCAGGTAGGGGTCGGTACAGTCGTCATGGGCAAGCTCGAACTCTTTCATGAGGTACGACCCGACAGCCTGGAGGTTCATAGGGTGACGCCCGAGACGCTCTACGATGAAGACCATATGAACCCGGTGTCCTGGCTTGAGCTTTTGACGACAACGTACGCAGGTATCGCTTGTGGTCCGAGCGCCGAGTTCTTCTTTGGTTGCGGGGCGTGTGTCAGCCATGAATCTCGTTCCATTCTGCAAGGGCGCGTTTTGCGCCAGTCAGGAGCCAGTGATTACGTTTGACCTCATGGGGATACTTGAACGTGAAGTCCTTGAAGCCAGGAGGAACGTACACCCGGATAGGAGGGTCCCCGTTGTCAGGGTTGGCAATCTTTTCTTTGAGGTAGAGTTTCTCTGCGACTCGAAAGAGGGCCGCATCCACGGTGGTTTCTACGTCTGGCCCCACCGTATGCACCAGCGCGAGAAGTTTCTCTCGCATGTGAGAAAGTGTCATCGCGTAGGTGCTGAAGTGAGGACGAGTGCGCTGGTACCAGCACGTCGCTGCGACGGTTACCGGTTCGTCCTGTTTGATTGCCAGGCCAACTAGGAAACGCACGGCTTACAGCTTGCCAAGCTCCCGAAGGAGTTTCTTGGTCATGCGGAGTTCGGTCCCGCAGTATTTGCACTTGCCTTTGTCTCCAACCTTGGCAACGATTTTTCCGTTGCAGCGCTTCTTGGGGCAGGGAACAACTTTTGAACCGAGTGGACGTGCCATGATGCTAACCTCCTCTAAACGCTTCTTTATGAGCGTAAACCCGTCTTAACAAAGGTTTGTACTCGTGTAAAGTCGTCAGTGAGTCGGGTGTAGCCGGTGGCAAGGACAGCCTTCTTTCCGTACCCCATACTTTTTCGTTTTGTCGGGTCCGAAATAGCAGAGATATGTTCGATAATTTTCTGGTGCCGAGAGTCGTTGGAAGTTCCGGTCCAGATACGGGGGTCGAGGATTGCCACGACCCCGAAATCTTTCTTGGTGCGGATGAGCCTGCCAACCCCTTGCTTCAGGTCGAACACCATTCGTGGGATGTAGACTTCCGTGAACCAGTTGTCTCCTGCGCGTTCCTTGAGAGAGGAGATTACGGGGTCGTTGACGTGTGGGAATGGGAACTTCGGGATGATGACGAGACGTAGCTTCTCTCCCACTACGTCAACGCCTTCCCAGAAGGTCTTCAGGCCATAGAGGACGCTGTGGTCGTTTTCGCGGTAGCGGTCGAGTGCGTGGGACGCGTCTCCGTCTTGAACAACGAGGTGCACGTCTGGTTGTGCGAAGCGGGGGTCTGTACGCCGTAAAGCTAGCACTTCCTCCAGGTCGCTGCGCGCAGTGAAGAGTACGAAAGCGTCCCCTTTGGTGACATTCGTCAGGAAGACAATCTCTTCTGTGACACTTCGAATCCACTGCTCCCGGATGTCGGGGTCGGCCTTCATCTGCGCGGGAAGTGGGATGTGGCGAGGCATGTAGAGCATTGCTTGTCTGTGCAAGTCGAAGGGGCTCTCGTATATGCGTTCTGTTACCTCACCCTCCGGCAACCCAAGTTCTCCTCGGATGAACGAGAAGTCTTTTCCTAGCGCGAGGGTCGCGGACATGATGATTTTTTTGTGAACTGCTTCGAGTTGTGGCCCAACCAAGGTTCCAATCTCAATAGGTTGCAAAACGAATTTACCGGTTTCCACTGTGAGAACATAGTTGGAAACTAAAGCCCCCTGCGGCTGGTCCAGGAGAGATGCGTTTTCCTGGCGGCTATCGGAAACGATCTCATTCATGTCTTTGGGTTTCAGATGTCCTGCGGCGATGGCGAACTCCGCCATGTTTTGTATAACGTTTACGATTTGCCGCAGTTCGGAAAGACAGTAGTAAACTTCTCCGGGGTCTTGAATCACCGCATCGTACTGCTCGTTCAGGATGTATACACGATGTAGCTGTCGCGTAGTGGCGATGAACTTGTTAAGGTTGTCCTTTGCTTGGAGCAAGATGGCGTTCATCAGCGAATGCACGTGATTCCGGTCCTTGATAATGCCGGTATCGTTGTCGCGGTACTGGGCGGCCTGATTCTCCGCGGTGTCGTAGAACTTCTTGAGCTTCTTGAGTCGCTTTACCGCTTCTCGGGAAGACATGACGTCTGCGTCGTCGATGGCAACCTGAAGAAGCTCGTTGTTCTCGATACTCTTGATAGCGCGTTCGATACCTTTACGCCCCATGGTCTTCGTGAACGCTGACCGAAAAGCGGTGGGCGCTTTGTGCGCTTCGTCGATGATGAGTGTGTCGTAGTGCCCCAGTAACCATCCAGGGGTTCTCGAGAGGTCAATGGCGAGTAGGTAGTGGTTGACGATAAGGAGCTGTGCCTTCTCCGGGTGGAGTCGGCAATCCTCGTAGTATCGGCAATTAGAGCCTGTGCAGTTCTTGACTGAAACTTTCGGCCACCACCAGGGGCGCGTTCCATCCCAGTCAGTGATATCGGCGGGAATACGCTTTTCCCGTGCGATGGCGATAAAGGTCTCAAACGCCTTCTTGTCCTCTTCCGGGACTTCCTTGGCTAACTTCCAGCATGCGTAATTGTCTGCGCCTTTATAGAGAAGTGCCGTAGCAGGACTCAGGCCCATTTTACGCAGTAAAGTATGCGTGTCCTTGTAGTAGAGCTGGTGCTGTAGTCCCTTAGTAGACGTCGAGATTACTATTCGGTGCCCTTGGAGACGAAGGAGAGAAGGGACCAAATAGGCAAAACTTTTGCCGATTCCGGTGCCTCCTTCAGCGAGAAGTGTTTGGTTACGCTTCGTGGTGAGAATCGCCTCTATGTCTTGCGCCATTCTAATTTGAGTGGGGCGTTTCTCTTTGGCGAGGTCGTATTTGCCGTGCTCAAAGACATCCGACACGGTGGCCTGCAAAGGCTGCCCGCAGACGGTGCACGCTGTTATTTCGGGTGCTTTGTCGTAGGGCAGAATGATTTCACATTCTGGGCAGTACACGGTTACAATCTCCTGGCGTATCTCTTGGCCTTCCGGAAGTGCGAGATGAAGGCGTCTTCAATTTCATTACCGCGGTTGCGCATGACAAACGCAGGGTGAAACGTGAGTAGCGCTACCACGTCTTTCTTCTGTCCGTAGTCCCATCGGAAGTTGACGACTCTTCCGGCGTTCTTGGTAACGCCGATTTTGTAGGGGGGTTGATGCAAGGCGAACGCCTGTGCGTACTTCCCCAGGCACACGATGACTTTTGGCTTGATGACCTTCAGTTGGTGTAGCAGGAAGGGGCGGCAATTCTTGAGTTCCTCTAACGTGGGGTCTCGATTCTCGGGGGGACGACACTTCAGCATGTTGAGGATATGATAATCCCCGGCGCGGAGCCCACCGACGTAGGCGTCAGCACGCAATAATTGCCCGGAGGCACCACAGAAGGGACTCCCTTTCTCATCTTCTAGCCGTCCAGGGGCTTCTCCGAGGAAAACGATAGGGCATGGGATAGGTCCTTCCCCCGGGACTACTTGGGTCCGGGTGGCTGCTAACTCCAGACACGCATCACAGTTACGTAGCTTTTCGATAAACCGCATAGATACCCCTCGGGTCGGTTGTGGACTTTCTTATACCAGCCTTTTTGTGTATAGTGTCCCGTAAACGCGCAAGGAGGACCTAATGGCTGGAACAAGTGAGGATGGGCGTCCCCGGATTGGGGATGATTCGGACTTCTCTGGACCCCCCAATAATGAGCCGCGAACTCCGAAAGCTCCGGAGATGGAGGAGGGACAGGCGGAGAAAATTGAGGAATCGCTGGCGGAGATAGATGATGCCCTTGACGACATCGAAAACCCGAAACCCAAGAGTCCCCAAGAACTGGCGAAGCGGTATCGAGAGAATCTCGAAACTCTCGGGGTATCCAAGGATGAAGCGCTCCGAATTCAGGAGAGTGTCACCGTAGACGGGTACCACGAAGAGACCGTCTATATGGGCCGTATTCCGGTACGACTGCGTACGCGGCTCTACCTAGATACGCGTCGGGTTTACCAGGAGCTGGAGAACAAGCGGTTAGACCTTCCAGCATCTATCCAGGATTTCATTAGTCGCTACAACATGGTCGGGTCTCTGGTGTCTGTCGGGAAACGCAAATATCCCCATGTAGATGACCCGATGGAAGCCAGCGATGAAGAGATTGACAATGCGTTCGAGCAGCGCTTGAAGATGGTCGATAAGCTGAACGACACGGTTGTGGCTCGACTTATGGCGTTGGTTTTTGAGTTTGACGAGAAGATTCGCGCTGTCTTCGCGGAGGGTGCCCCGCAGGATTTTTAAATTCGGCAATGGGGCACACGCGGGCGTATGCCTACGTGCATAATGCTCCCTTGCCTAAAGGCGGCTCGTTTCAGGAACAACTTCTGGCGGAGTCTATTCTCCGAGAGCGGAACGAGAAGTTCACGCTCGTGTCGCTCTTTGTCCGGATGCTGGGAGTCATCGCCGGACTCAAGAGTAAGGATATAGATGACCTCTTAGAATCTTACAAAGAAGAGCTTTACCAGTTCAGGTATAATTTCGAGTACACCACTCGACGCGAACGTCGTAGTGCTGAGGAAGCCGCAGAGGCAATCAATATTGCACGCATGTTCAAGCGGTTAGAGGCTATGACGGTTGAAGACAAGGATATCCCTACTGGTGAAGATGATGAGGACGACGAGGACGAAGGCTGATGGCTAATGGTTACAACCCTATGCAGGCGAACCTCGGGTTGATGCCAGGACAGCAGCCGCAGGTTTCTACCCCTTCGGACATCGCGGCTCGACTCTCCCAGCAAGCGAGTCAGCAACTTGCGGAAGCACAACATACGACCCCGGTAGCGTTGGGAGGTGGCTCTGCGTTTTCGTTTGGGCAACAGTTCCAACAACAGTTGCACCAGATTCAGCAGCAGCAGTCCATGGGCGTCTATCAGGCAGCGATGATGGCCGGGACGATGCCGGGGGCGCAACAGTACGCAGGAGGAATGCTCCCTTCCCCGCTGACGATGACACCACCTTCGACTGGAGTGTTCCGTCCTCCTGCACCTCCCCCTTCGATAGCGCCTATTGCTCCGATGCCTATCATGCCGATGGCGCAGACGCCCTTCACTCCGCGGCTTCCACAGCCAATGTTCCGTACGGCGTGGGAACAAGAGGCGATGCAGCGGGAGCAGCGGGCTGACCAGTTATTCTCATTCCAGGCTCAGATGCCTCAGGCGCTGGGCCAAGGTGCAGGTATCGGTCTCGGTGCATTGGCAGGAGGAATGTTGGGTGGTCGGTTTGGGCCTGCGGGACGGGCTATCGGGGCCGTTGCGGGTGCGGGTCTTGCGCAGATGACGGGAGCTGCCCCGGCCATGGGTGAGATGGCCATGATGCCCATGCGTCCGCAGATAGAGCAGCGCCAAATGGGAGCTGCGTTGCAGTCCTCGTCGCGTGATTGGGTAGTTTCTGGCCCACAACTCCATCCGTTAGGGCGTGGGTTAGCCCCAGAGGCCGCGCAGCAATTGGCGGGCGGAATCCAGCGGATGGCGGGAGACGAAGGATTCCAGCGTGAGACCGGCAATATGTTCAACCGCCAGGACCTGATGCGCATCACGCAGATGTCGGGTCAGGCGGGTTTGATGGACATGGAGCAGGGTATCTCCGGAATTCAGAGTAACCTGCGCCGAGTCAGTCGTGTGGTTAGCCGCTTCATGCAGCTGACCCAAGAACCCGACGTGGTGAATGTTGTTCGCCAGATGGGACAACTCCGACAGCTGGGATTCGACGTCAATGATATGGAGAACGCCGCGATGAACATGCGGATGTTCTCTCGGGCTGCGGGGACCTCTGTGCAAGGGCTTCAGCAGCAGTACGGAATGCCGGGGGCGATGACCTTCCAGCAAGCGGGACTCGCCCCTGCGGTTGGAATGAATTACGGCATGTTTGCCGGGGCTGCGGCACGACAAGGTGTTGCCGGGGGCACCTTCTCTCCGATGCAGCAGGCGCTTTTTGGCGGCGTACAGGGGATTGCACAGCGCAATATGCAAGCTCAAGCTGCGATGCTCTCGATGCCGCTTTTCGGAGCGGGCGCGGGCCAGTACGGGCCTGGAGGCTGGGGCGTCAACTACGGTGCGCTCAACCAGATGATGGGTGGTCAGGGTGGTGCACAGGGAATGATTATGAACGCGGTGCAGAACATGGGAGCTGCGGTTCAGCAGGGTGGGGTAGGTGCTCTGGCAATGTTCCCGCTGCAACAGCGCATGATTCAGTCGCAAGCCGCGGCTGCGATGTCTCCTTTCCAGATGAACGCGATGCGCTTTCGTTCTGCGCAGGCTACCGGAGAGCGGTTGGGGTTACAGGGGGCTGGGGCATTCGCAGTTGGGGCACAAGCTATGTTCGGTCAGGAAATTGCCGAGCAGATGATGGTTGAGGCTAGCGACCCCGTGTACTGGCGGAACCAACGCCAGATGATTGAGCGGCGCCAGGAAGAGCTTGCACGTGACCAACGCCAGCAAATTCGAGATGCGGCTCCAGGCGTTTTCGGGCAGTTGGCAGCAGCGGCCCTTCCTTCCGATGTCACAATGAAACAGTGGCAGGACCGGATGACGGGCTCTTTCACACGCGTAACTGCGCCTGTCGGACGTGCTTGGGACGCGTTTACCGAATGGCGTGACCGTGAATCTGCGCGAGAAGAAGGTCGGATGTATCGCCGGACCCCAGAAGAATTCGTGGCAGGGACGCGACGAGAGCAACGTGCTCAGCGCACATGGGAGGAACGGGCTACGCTACGACAGTTCCAACGTGGAGGTGGGGGCGGTGGACTGGGGGCGGAACATTACGACTACGGGCAATTCGGACGCGATGTGTACGGAGAACTGATGCGCGGGGGAGGCGTGGAGGGCGGAGCGGCTCGCGCAATGGATGCCTTTGCCCCATTGGCAGGAGGAGTTCTTGACTGGGCTACCCCTGTGGGGATCGTTGGAGCTATTGGGGGTTTTGATTCTGAAGACCTTATCTGGAATCGTGTAGGTGCGGGTCTGACGATGGCGGAGGATATCGGTACCGCGCTTGGGATTGAGGGCGCAGAAGGGATGACGGCGCGCTACCAAGGTCTCGCAGCAAAAGCGCGTAAACGAGAAGAGCCTACGCGGCAGATGTTCCGGAAAGCTCGGGGTATTTCTACGACAGGTAAGGCTGCCGGGAATATTTACGAGCAAGTTGAGAAAGCGTTTGGACTTTCTGCGGGAGAAGCGTTCCACGTTGTGGGAGGGAGCGGGGCTCGGATTGCTGCCCGAGCAAAAGAAGGGGCCTCGATTGTTGATGCGTGGCAGACCCATATCACTGCGGGAGGGATGCGTAACGAGATAGTCAAGGAAATCGCGGCACGAACTGGTCGGAGCGAAGAAGAAGTTGTGGAAGAGTTTGAGACGCTTCCCACTGAAGTTAAGGACCAGATGATAGCGATGGCTTTGGGGACTGCTTCCCAGACGGGAGATGCCGCAGCGAAAGAGGCGTTAGCTCGGACGGAGGAGACTGTTCTCGGCTCCGAGATGGCGCGGGTCAATGCACTTACGGCGGGTGAGATGGAACGGGCGCAGGAACGTATGCGCAAGTTCGAAGGTCTCATGGGCATTCCAGAAGGGGGAGAATCCGAGGCGTTTCGTGAATTTTCCAAACGTGCTACCGGCAGTGACATGTTGATGTCGGCATTGGCGTTCGGCGGCGAAATGACGACGGAACAGCGACGAGATTTGGAGAAACGGTCGCGTCAAGAGTTCTACCGTGAAAAGGGACTAAAAGATTCCCCCGAGGCGCGAGCTCAGTACCGGCGAGCGCTTCAAAAAGTGCAGCGGGGATACGTGGGAGGCGAACAAGTTTCGGAAGACATCCGTGAGCGTTTTGGGGCCATGATGCAGCAAGAGGGAATGCAGGCTTATGGCGGCAGAGCGGCGGCCGCGGGCCTTCTGGCGTATCAGGATGTACAGCGTGGTGCGATTGCGATGACGCAGATGCGTGCCGGGATGGAGCAGATACAGGGGATTACGGGAGGGGGCGTAGAGGTCGGACGTATTGGGAGTCTTACGGAACTGGGGGAAGCGGATTTACAGAAGCTCACCGCAGCGGGACATGGAGCCCTCGTCAAGCGCATCCAGGCTGCACGAGGCGGAGGAGAGCAGGAACGGCTTGGCTTGATGCGGGCTCTCAGTCGTATGGGTGAAGGTGCGGTTGCTGCCGAAGAGGAGAAGACTATCCGCGAGGCTACCGGCGCTGAGGCGGACAAGTTACGCGAATCCAAGAAGGCGGTCGGGGCCGCAGAGAGTGAGTTCGCAGAAGTGTTCAAGCATTTCAATGTAGAGACGGCGCAAACTTTCAAAGAGGGTGCTATGCTACTCAAGGAAGCCGGGATGGAAGCATGGCTCCGTAACAAACAGCAGGCATAGACATGGCCATCGAACCGCTCAAGACTTTACCGCGTAAAGCCGACCTTCCTCCACGAGGAGAAGCGTGGGTCAAGTACATCAATAACTCGCTGCTCCGAAACACGTCATTAGGTGGAGAGGAGACGTCGGTCATCCTTCCTCCGCTGGTGGAGCGGGCATACCTGTTGGTCAATGAGACCTCACCGATTACGGTTGAGGAGTACCCGGTGACCACTCCGTTCAGGGTTGAGCAGTAATGCCGAAAAAAACGACAACCATCGTCCCGCTCTCTCGAGAAATCACAGATGTTCTCGACCAGATAAATAGCGGAGCAACGGACGAGGCGTATCTTCAGCGCCTTCTTTCCGGCAACCAGTTTGCAGGCGCGGAGCCCTTCCTCGAGCAGCAATATCGACAGGGGGCTAACAAGGTTCAAGGGCGTGACCCCAATGCACAGGGAGTGTATGCGGCATGGCCTGCGTCTACCCCCAAGTACATGCGGCATCGCCAGGGTCGGCCCCATGAGTTCTTCGATTCGCTCGCTCGGATGTATGTGCGCATCCGCGGAAAGAACCCGGGACAGATACAGGCAAAGTACAAACAAATATTGAATTCCTTCGCTGACGCAGAAACCCAAGACGTTGCACGGCAGCTCATCGGAAACGGGCGAGAAGTTGGAGGGATGGGGTACATCGACTTCTTGCTGCAACGGGTGGACCATCCCATCAACGAGAAGTTTCAGGTTGTTGAAACCCTTTCGGACAATTACGTAGCGTTTTTCTTCGGGCAGCAGGCACCGGTCTTCAGTTTTAGTGGCACGCTCATGAACACCTACCAGGATGATTGGGCGATGCGGATGTTCCGACTTTTCCGGGATATCGCACGGGGCACGCAGCTTGCTCGACGGGGGCTTCTCTTCTACATCCGCTATGACTCCATGATTGTGTCCGGGGCGATGTTGAATTTCAACTTCTCGCTCAACGCTGAGATGGAAATGGCGATTCCATTTTCGTTTCAACTGCTTGTTAAAAAAGTGCACCTTGTTTATGGGGGACTTTCCCAGCCAACGGACCTTTCGACCACTAATGCCGGGACGTTTCTTCCTCCCGATTATCAATTGGTGGAGACCACCTACCAGAATATTCGTCCCAAGATGACGAAGCCGAGTGGAGAGCAGCAGACCGGAGGGACTGTCCCTACTCCGCAAGGTACGGCGTCTGCCCCGACATACGGTCCAGTGACCGAACAGACAGCTGAAGCAGGAGAGGATACGTACTCATACACGGACGCGTTGGAAGATTGGGAGATAGAACTGAACAAAGAGTTTGAGGCCACCTGATTGTTCCTATTATTAGAGAGACGTACAGGAGGCGAACAAGCAGATGGCCAACGCTGCCGAATTCAGGATTAATCAGCTCACCACGGGCACCTATGGGTTAGCCCGCCGAGATATCGCGCCGACGAGTATCGCAGGGGTCCCGGTTTCTCTTGAGGCAGAGAACGGGGGGCTCACGTATCTTTGGGAAGTGATTCAACCTCCGGGGTCCGCGGTCCCGGTAGTAAATCCTACTTCACAAGTTGCGACGATAGCGGCAGAGGTGCGTGGGGGTTACATCGCCAAGCTGACAGTAAATGCCGGAATGCCCACAGAAGATGTGCGACTCCTTTTCTTCGGCATTGCGTTCTCCGTCAGCGGGCTCTGTGCCCCCGCGATGAACGAGACCATCGAGGACAACAGTCAGGGCACCCCTGAACTTGGGTGGGGCGAAAAGCTGCTGGCTTGGATGTCATGGGTGGAAGCCAACATCGGTGGCGGGGGTCCGGGCGGTGTCAACTGGAAGGTCTCCTTCCGAGCTGCGAACTACAACGTTACCGTCGCGGACAAGTACACGCTGTTCGTAACGGGGACGGGTGCACCAGGACAGGTTCAATTCAGCCTCCCGACGCTGGCGAGTCTGCCTACTCCTGGCGATTCCTTCATGTTTGCGCACGGCGTTCTCCCGGGAGACAAGTATGCCCTGGTGTCAACGGTGGACGGCGTAATCCATATCGCGGGACGCCTTACGGCGTATAGCGCACCTACATGCATGACGACGGAACCCGGTTCGGTCTGCCGAGTGATGTACCTCGGACTCGAGGGAGGTGTGCCCCAATGGATGCTCATGCCCATGAGCGGGGAGTGGCACGAGGAACTTCAATACGGGAACATTTACGACCCGGGCTATATCATCAATTCCAACGTCAACGACCCGCAGTATTTTGCTCGGGGCGGGGATAGTCCATTCATTCGAGGAGAGGGCGGCCCTACCGCGGTCCAGCTAGGGCACCTAAATGCTGTCGCCGCAGAAAAGTTCACATTTGCATTCGGAGATTTCTGCGTCGCAGACCAAGAATTTTCGACTGCCACAGGTCGAGGGGCCAGAACTTTTTGGGACTTCTCGAAGGTACACGCTTCTGGTTACCGGGATGCGGGAGGTCCTCCGCTTACTGGTAGTCTCCAGATTACGGACATTCACCTCTATGGAGATGCCCGGGATACGGATGGGGCACCCATCTATCTCACGAACTACGGGCGGCAAACAAGTTCGGCTCTCGTGTCTCTCGTGCTCGGGACCGAACGAGCATATATAGGTAGAGGATATCTAGTTGGCAAAGAAAAAGACGCGTTGACTCCGGCGGTAGCGGGGTACGCTCTCGACTTTGTAATCGATGACTATCGCCTCATCTCAAAGAACATCACTATAGTTGGGCGCGACCCGAACAGCCATATTGACAATTGGGATGTCGACATCAACATCGTCTCTGTGGACCGCTTGGGTATTTCGGTGGGGGTGCAGGATGGTATCGTCTGGTGGTCTTGTCGTCTCCTGCTGGCGGAACTCTACACGCTGGACCGTTAAATTTACGGCGTAACTCCGTGCCTTGTGGCTGTAAAACAGCCCTCCTATACTTCATTCGGAACCTGAAGGTACGTACCTTGCCTACAAGGAGTTTGGGAAATGGCGTTCAATTGGCAAACCGATGGTGATTTCAGTTTCAAAGACGGGTACATTGGCAGTAACTTTGGGGGCAATTTCGCGCTCGCCAACGATGCTTCCGAGTGGACCGATTTGGCTGGGGACACCAGCGAGACTTCTCTCGTCGGCATCCTGCACGAAATTTACTCCAGTGTGAGTAGCTCCACCCTCGCTGCGCTGACGGATACCAACATCTCCGGGCTGGCGGACGGGAACATCCTTCAGTACCAGACTGGGGATAGCAAGTGGCACAACATTGTGCCGGACTACTACACCAAGACGGAACTCGATGGGGGGCAGCTCGACAACCGGTACTACACTGAGACCGAGTTGGACGGCGGCCAGCTCGACAACCGGTACTACACCGAGACTGAACTGGATGGTGCAGCTGGGGGCGCGGGAGCCAAGATTGACAAGGTGGCGGGTGCCGTGGCGGGTAACCTTGCGGAAATGACTGCGGGAGGTGAGGTTGCCGATAGTGGAATTGCGGCGGCGGATGTCATCCTCCGGGACGGCAGTGTCGATTTCACGTCCATCGTGCAGTACGACTCGGCCAAGACGTTCACGAATGCCCTGGACATCGTGAGCAAAGATTACGTCGATTCCGTTGCGCAGGGTCTCACCATCAAGGAGGCGTGCCGGGTTGCCACAGTCGCCGCTCTCCCAGCCAATACTAAAACAGGTTCCGGTGTAGGTGCGTACCTGGAGGCGGATGCGAACGGGTCCATTAACAGCGTCGGGATTGACGGGATTACCGACCTCGCGGTGGGTGAGCGCATTCTCGTGAAGAACGAGGGTGGCGGCGCATCCGACGCGGACAACGGCATCTACGAACTCACCGTGGTAGGTGATGCGGGCACCCCCTGGAAGATGACCCGTACCGCGGACTTCGATGGCTCCCCGGCTGGAGAAGTGCATGACGGTTGTTTCACCTTCATAGGGGAAGGTTCGAACCTCGCCGATACTGGTTGGGTGCTCATCACGAGCGGTACCATCACGGTCGACACGACTCCTCTCGAGTTCGCACAGTTCTCGGGTGCGGGGACCTATACGGCCGGTACGGGTCTCACGTTAAACGGTGACACCTTCCACATCGGTGACGGCACTGTTGAGGCGCGAGGAGGTATCGACTTCCAGGCCAACGACATTGCTGTGAGCGTCGATGACGTGACCCTCGAGATTTCAGGAACTGATGTCGCCATCAAGGCCTGGGACCTCCAGGATGCGTACGATTCCGGGGCTAATGGGCTTCTCCAGTTGGACGCTGGGATTGGGGCCATTGTCATTTATCCCTCGGGGAGTGTGGCATCCGACAATTGGACGTTCGCGGATGGAGACACCACGAGTGACCTCGACGTGACGGCCATCGTAGAAGACTTCACGGTTACGGGTAGCGGCACCATCGAGTTGACCGCGCCTACTGTCAATGTGCGTTCCACCGCTTCCACTATCAACATCGGCGATAACGCCGTTGCGCAAAGCATCAACGTTGGTAATACGACTTCTGGTACGGCCGTGAGCATCGATGCGGCGGGAGCTTCGTACTTTACCGTCGACAGCGCTAACCTTACATTGTCCACGACGACAAGCGGTAACATTCTTGTTACTGCCCCCACAGGAGTAGGTACTAAAATCGATATGGATGCAGATGACGTTTATGTCGATGTGAGTTCGGGGGGTGGGATTTACCTGGGGAGTACTCCCGGCACCCAAAATGTACAGGTTGGTGCGTCTAGCGGCGGGAATTCGTTCACGATTCTGGGGAATGCACAGAGCACGATTGAAGTGACCGGCGCTAACTTAATTCTCGGTACAGCTACCAGTGGCATTATTGACATCGACTCGGCTGGCGCTATCGACATCGATGCGGGCGGCAACGTAACCATCGATACGAGTAATGGCTCCATCACGTTGAACAATACAGACACAGCTCTCGGTCACATTAACTTCTATACGGTGGGTTCGGGCAACATCAACGGGTATTTGGCGGGCACCGGTGCTGTCAACTTCCAGACCGTGGACGGCCAGATTCAATTGTCGGCAAACGGTTCCGGAAACAATCTGGTTCTGACTTCTGGGTCGGGAATCGTGGATGTCAATGCCGGGAGTCATTTCGATGTTACGGCCCAAGGTCAATTTGATATCAAAGGTGCGAGTGACTCCATCCTCGGTGTTCTCCGAACGGACAACACGAACCCGGTCATCCTCGACATCTACGCGCAGAACAGCGGCTCAGCCGACGCCACTTTGAATGCGTACACAATCCCGCTGACCGGCACGACGGGGTACGTGAAGATTGGCGGTAACGCAGTCACTGGTGCGGACTTCAGTTACAGTATTGGTGAGCACACGGCTCAGGTTTCGACCTTGACGATTGGAGCCACGTACACCACTTCTGATACGCTGGTTCAGGCTGGTTCCGGCGGGGTCAAGTTCTATGACGCGGGCAACAACGGCTCCAGTTGGGCGCAGGGTTATGTGCTTCTGAGTGACGGTACGAACGCGGAATGGAATACCTTCGAGACCGACTTCGGTGAGGTCTCCATCTTCAACGCTCTCGGGCAGCTCTATTCGGCTATCAGCGGTGAGAGCCTGTGGGACAAGGACGGAAGCGATAACCTGACTCCGCAGACCGCAGGCGATGGTCTTGACATCGACGCTGCGGGCACTGCGAGCGTGACCCTGGATTCCGTCAACAATTCCTGGCTGAAAGCGGCGGGTGCAAATCTGGACCTGGCGGTTTCTGGTGCGGGGGCTTATGTCCTGACTATCGAGTCTTCGGGAACTGGTACGAACGCCATCGATGTGAACGCTACGGCGGGCGGTATTGACGTAGACGCGGCGGGAAAAATCGATGTCGCTTCTTCTTTGGCGGATGTCGCTATCTCGTTTACCGCGAGTGATGGTGCCGGTGGTCTGGACTTCAACGCCGGTTCTCGGGGTTTTGATTTTGATGCTACTGGGTCTTTCGATGTCAACATTTCAAGTGGCAACTTTAGTTTCGATTCTACCGCGGCATCCAACGTTACCGTTGCAGGTGCGAACCTTACGCTCTCGACGACTACCAGTGGAGTGAACGGCGGTAACGTCCTTATCGATGCAGTTATTGGGTCATCAGCGACTGGCGGCGCAATCACAATGACCGCAGATGCGGATTCGGGATGGTCGGTTGCCGGTGGTAACTTGGCGTTTGCTACTGCTACGTCGGGAAATATCACCGCCAGTGCTGTGGACAATGCTGTTGTCACATTTGACAACGCATCCGCAGGCGGCAAGACATTCACCATCAAAGAAGGTGCTGCGACTCTCGCCACTTTCGGCAGTGGGGATATCGCGTTCAACGCAAATGGAGGCTCTTCTGATTTTTATATTGGAAACATCTCTGCGGGGTTCCAGGGAGTGTACGCGCAGATTGATGTTTCCCACGCGACAGACGCCGCTACTTTTGGCGCTCAGGTGGATAACGCCAGTTCGGGGAATTCGGGGATTTCATTTTACAGCACGAATACTGGGAGTGGAGATTCGGACATTTTGCTCCGGGCGAGTGCTACGACGGGGAGTGGTAACGTAACTCTACGTGCCGACAACGACTTTAAAATTCGGTACAACGAAGACGCTACTGCTGCGGACTTGTTTGAGGTGCAACGAAATGCCACAACCATTATCCAAGGTACAGCTGCGGGGGGTGTTTCCATTACCCCGGTTAGCGGGCAGCCGTTCAATGTTGATGTTTCGGGAACTGCGGATGCGACCGTAGACACCCTAAATGGGGACATTCAGGTCACCGCAAATCGCACGAGCGGAGCGTCATCGTCGTTCTTCAGCGTGACGGGAGACACGGATACGTCAAGCGTTGATATGGCGGTCAAGGCTACGAATACCGGCGATAATTCCACTTCGGCGTTGACGCTGAGTGCGAATAATACCGGAGCTGCGGGTGGTGGTAACCCCTCCTCGACGGTTCTCATTTCGGCTACCAGCGCAAACGGGGATGCTACGATCCACTTCGTAGATAACGGCAACAGCGGGTCCACTTGGGCGCAAGGTTACGTGTTGCTCTCGGATGGTTCCGCCGCAGAGTGGGACAACTACGAGACTTATTTCGGTGAAGTCTCCATCTTCAACGCGCTTACCCAGGCGTACCTGAGTGCGGGCACTACGGACCTCAACGAGGCGTACGAGAACTTCGGAGCTGCGGCTGCCACCGTGACCGTCGACTTGAAGGACCTCAAGTGGGACCTGAATGGTGCGTTCAGCATGGAGGTCGCTCTCGGGAACATCACCAGCGATGATTCGGACGGCTTCCTGATTTCCGGATTCGCCGGTAGCGGCCAGAACTTCAACATCCTGGCGAATGACACTTCGAATATCATCTACCTCGATGCGACTATCGAGAAGATGGAGATGGATGTTGCCGCGGCCTCCTATATCAAGGCGACGGGTGGTTCCCTGACCTTCCAGACGTTGGACGATGGCACGGATGGCGGGGATATCGATATTGACGCGGCAGTCGGTACTGGCGGTAGTGGCGGTGACGTGAATATCGCAGCTGATAAGAGCGTGAACTTTGATGCTAAGAGCTCCTACTTCTTCGGTGCGGATGCTGCTGACAGCTGGGTTGACTCGGTGGCGGTCTCTTCCGGTGCGAATGCTGCCGCCGGAGACGCGCAGAGCAGCCGGACGCATCTGTTCCACAAGACGTCGGATGCGACGCAGACGACGTTGAAGAACGGCACTGGTACCACGGGCTTGGCTCTGACGGCCAACAAGGTCTATGCTTGCAAGCTGGTGGTCATCGGGAAGGTTGACGGCGTGGATACCTTCTCTGGTTGGGAGCTTGACTTTGTGGCCGACGACTCTAATGTCTTCGGTAAAAACCGCAACAACTTTGCCCAGCAAGACGGTGGGACGGGTGACCCGAGCAACTGGGACGTGGACGTAGATGTCAACGCGGGTAACCTCCGAGTGCGCGTCACGGGGGAGAATCTTGCCGGAATCGGCATCTCCTGGTCGGCCACGTTGGATGCCACCGAAGTCCTGGACTAATCAGTGACTGATGGATGTGCACCAGCCCTTACCCCGTAAAGCTTTCCACTAGAGTAGCAATACTCGTCCACACAAAAGGACTGTCTTCATGACCTGGGATTTGGATACCTCAGGCGGAGAATACCGCTTCAAAATCGATGAAGTAGAGAAGGCGTTCATCGGGGAGTACTGGTCCAACCTCGGGGATACCTATTTCGTTAGGGCTGGGAGTAACCTCCAGGAGCTACTGGAGCACCTGGTAAATACGGAACGCGCCGGGGGCACCATTTTCCTTGGAGAGGGAACGCACGAAATTTCGTGGACGGCTTCGACTGTCATCTCCGAGGAGATTCGTATTATCGGCGCGGCTCCTAACTCGACTATCATCGACTTCACTGCGGACGACGCGGACTGCTTCTTTGATTTCAACGCTGCGTGCATTATCGAAAATGTGCAATTCCGGGGGACCGGGTGGTCCGCGTCTGGCGCACCTTATATCATCCGTCTGGGGACGAGCGCTGACCGCAGTGTGATTCGTAACTGCCAGTTCAACGAGGCGACTATCGGCACGGCAGTCATCTATTTGAGTTCTGCTAGCGATGTTGAAATCTCGGGTTGTTACTTTGCATCCGGACCGGTGAGCGATAGCAAGTACCTCATCTATATAAGTGCGGGGTCCCATCGCTTTAGGATTCTCAACAACTACGATCCCAGTTGTACTACTGGGTACTTCGTTTATGTTCCAAATAGCAGCACCGAAACCAATGACTTCGAAATCAAGGGAAACAAGATTTTTGGGGCTTCTGGGTCCTACGATGCCTGTCGTATTTACCTCGGTGGCGCAACTTCATTAGGGGGGAACGGCGGTGTGAATCGCGGCGTCGTCGAGAACAACACGCTTGACATCACGCTCAGCGATCCGGTGACAGTGCTTGATATCGGGGGGAGCAACGGGAGTGCCTACGGGGACCGCGGACAAGTGCGGGTGGCGAACAATCACTTCAAATGTGAATATGCTTCTTCGTCCAAGTGGACCAATAACACTTTCTTGACGCGGTTCAATCTCGCTAAGATTCTGTTTACTGACAACCACTACTATTGCCGCTACATCGGGTACGTGAGTGCCGCGGGTACCAGTGGGCTTCTCGAAGTTGGACGTTATGCTCACGATATGGAAATTTCGGATAACCATCTCGGAGCCTGGGACTGTCGGAACGGCATCTGGATACAGAACGATTCTGCGAATTCTCCGTATAGGTTGAAGATTGTAGATAACACCATTTCGGCTCTGGACCACGACGGTACAGGGGGTGGTCACGGGATCTATTTTGAGAATAGCGGGACTCACGCTGGGCCGCAGGGCTTTATTATTCACGGCAACATTATTACGGCGTCATCCAGCGCGGAGCATACCGCAGTAGGCTCGAACAGGACGACTGCGGGGCAGCGCCCCAATAACGGCCAAATTAAAAATAATAATTTCGACAATCTTGCTACCATTCCAACCGGTGAGTTTGAGTCGACAGTCGACATCGACGGCAATAAGTATTTTTAGCCTCTAGGCGTGGTTTCTTACTAGACAAATCGCGTTTAGCGTGGTTAACATCCCTTTACGGCTGTAAAGCAAGAAGGAGATGGGAATGCCTGTAACTAAGACGCTCACGAATCTCGATGTTCTCAACTTGAATATGGCGCTTGGACGGTACGGCGATGCTAAGAACAAGCGCTTAGCGTACGCCGTTGCGCGCAACCGCAATAAATTGAAGGAGTTCATCGAAGCTCTGGAAGAGGCGCGAAAACCGAGCGATGCGGTCAAGGAGTGGGAAGAGGCGCGTATCGAACTCTGCAAGAAGCATGCGGACAAGGACGAGAAGAATCGTCCAATCATGCGGGGTCCTGTAGGTGCGCAGTCGTATGACATCGCTGACCAGATAGTCTTTGACAAGGAACTGAAGAAGCTCAAGAAGAAGTTCCCCGAGGGGGTCAAGGAACAAGAGGAGCAAAATGAGCAGTACAAAGAGCTTCTCCAGGAAGAGGTCGAGTTTACTCCGTACCAAATCAAGTTCTCGTTGATTCCAGACGATGTGATTGCGGCACGCGACCTGGAGAACTTCATCGAGGCCAAGATTGTCGTTTTCGATTTGGATGACGACGAGGACGACGAGGACGACGAGGACGGCGTTGAAGAAGAGGCTGAAGCCCCCAAGCCCAAGAAGAAGCCTGCCAAAAAGCCTCGTAAGCGCCGGAGATAGCACCTATACTTCCCTAGAGGTGCTATGAATGGTCGACAGATTTATCGGTGGTCTCGGCATCATTCCGTTCGGGCAGTCCCAGTTCGGACATGGTGACCCGAAGACGGAGCCGCGTTTCCTGACTTCTCGACCGTTGGACAAGAGCGTGAACGTTCCGACAGACGTGACGCTCAAGTTTACGACGTATTGCTTCACTAGCTGGATTGATTTCCCTGGTACCCAGGTTGAGATTAGTGAAGACGGTGGCGGCACGTACAATCTTGCGTATGATGGGAGCGCTTTCGTAGCTCCCTACGATGGGGTGAACAGCAAAGTTCGGCGCACAGAAGGTCACGCACTCACTTTCTACATCCAGAAAACGCTGCCGTGGCCGGTGGCAACCAAAGTAGTTATCCGGTACACTGGTCCGGATAATTATGGGCAGATTGCGACGAAGGAGATTCCCGTCGTCTGGGGTAGAATCTGATGCCGTACGAGTGGGAATTCAACACTTCTGGACGTCCGGTAGGGCCGGTGACCAAACGCTGTCATCGAGGTCCCATGATTCCCATCGAAATCGTGATGTCCCGGGCCTACTCTTTAGTGCCGGGTTCGGAGTCTCTTCGTGGCCGCTTGTTGACGCATATTGTAGATACCCCTCTCGTGGCCGTGCAGACCCGAGAGGTCATTCTCCGTACGCTAGGCAGTAACCTCGGCCCCATTTTCACCGAGCTGAATAACGCGAAGCGCACTTTACAGGTGACCATCTGTGAGAAACGCAACAGCATTCCCATTGACAGGGAGCTTGTGGCCTGGGACCGGGACTACCTGAACGTGGCTAATTCGCTGTTGGATTTCGCTGTAAGCCCGCAGCATCTTGCCCTCATGAAAAGTGCCCTCCAGTCGCTCAACCCGGTGTTTCGAGTAGCAGCCAGGTGTGCCATAATCCTGATGGTTGCATACGTCGAACAGCGGGGTGGCTGATGGCGCAGCGAGACTTCACTAATTACACCGTAAATGTCCCGCACCAGGCGGCGTGGCTGGTCTATTTCAACGGCGTGGAGGTTCCGGTAGTCTCGGTGCAGTGCCAGTTTGGGGTGTGGCAAATCCCGGAACTGCGCATTACCATGGTGCCGCATGTAATCCTTCAGCGCCTTGGATTTGAGGACCGCATTCAGGTTGAGGTTTTCTACCTGGACGAGTGGTTTGACCCGTCGAATCCCGAGTTCAAATTCTTGGCGGAGTTTGAGATTGTTGGCTGGTCATACACCAACATGGGGACGAGCCGTTTCATTGAGGTACAGTGCCGCGCTCAGACACAAATCATGGAGCAACTGTACTTCTACTACATGTCGGCGGTTGACGACATCGTGGTCAACTCCTCTCCTGCTACGGCGCAGAACCCCAACCTGTACTCGCAGTCTATGGTCTACTACCCGGCATCGTTGTTTCTCGAGGGGCTTGTGCGCCAGACGGAGAGTTCGGACAGTGGCACAGTCTCGACGGGACCAGAGGGTTTTGTCCGCAGCCCCTTTGAGTTTGTGTCGAACGTATTCAAGGCTCTGCTCGCCCCAATTGATGTGACGGCGGAGAGTGCGAGTACCGCGGAGCCCGGGAAGCTCCCCGCTAATGCAGCTTCAGTCGCTGGACGCAATTTCTTTGCGCGTTGGATGAACTTAACGGACTTCCGGCGGCGGTGGGCGGGACTTCCTTATTTCGATAGTGACGACGCAAAGTCTATTGAGGGCTGCTTCCCGTTGTTGAAAGCGACGCAATCCACGGAGGTGATGAACGCACTCCAACAACATCTGGGACAGAGCATCGGACATTCCGGCAGCATGTGGCAATTGTTGCAGACCATCTATAGCACCATGTTCTTCGAGATCGTCACGATTCCGGGTCCGCCCGTTGTGAGTATTCAAAAGAAAACAGGGTTGTTGAAGGGCGCGGCGAATCGTCGGAAGAATGGCAGCGTCATCCGCAATAGCGCGAATACTTTCGGAGGTATTCTGCATCATCTCGTGAAGCCTCAGTGCGTGTTTGCCATCCCGCCCCGCTGTAACATGATTTTCCCGTCGATGATTACGCAGTACACGTTCCAGGAAGGGTACATGTCGCAGCCGACGCGGCTCTACCTGGGCGAGAAGTACATGTCGAATATTGTGTCAGCACAAGCTCAGGGAAGTATCCAGGCTCTAGTGGGAGAGCTTCTGACTACTGGGTATCCTCCCGTAGTCGCAAAGCGCATGGAGCTCTACCTGACAGACCCCAAGCAGAACACCAAGAATTTCTTGATATATCCAGAAGAGATTTACAAAGGACCAGTTACCGAGCAGCGGAATGCTCCTCCGTGGCTCTACATTCTGGAGCAGAAATACAAAGCGTCTGCCCAGACGGCGTACGAAGCCGGAGACTGGAACCGGATGGGGCGTAAGAAAATCAAGGAGGCGATGAAGCCTATCGTTTCCAAGTATGCGGGGAAGTACAACATTCCGGCGGCGATGGTGTATGGCATTGTGGAGCGGGAATCAGGATTTGTTCCGAACAACATTTCGTGGGACGGGGGCGGCGGTTTGATGCAGCTCCAGGTTGCCGGGGAGTGGACGAATCCGCATACGGGTAAGAGCAAGCGCACCGTAGATACCGTGGAATTCGCCTACAAATTGGCGAAGCGAAAGTTTGGGTGGGAAGGGCGCACTCTGGACCAGGTTAATCGTCTGGACCCCGACGATAACCTGAAGATGGGAATCGCACTATTACACCACTACATGGTGAAACGTCCGAAGCAAGTTACCGGTTCCCCGGGGGACCCCAATGACCTGTCTAATGTGAACACGAAGCGTGGGATTCTAGCATTCAAATTTGGTGCGTCGGACGGCTCCCTCATTTGGAAGTTCAAGTTCAAGCCCGGGGACGATAACGTCTACCGTTCGGATGGAGTCACCATCCACGAGAGTGCTACGAAGTCCTGGAAACGTTTTAAAGCGGCGTTTACCAAGTGGAAGTCTCGAGACCTGACTCCGCCACAGACGGTTGAGGAAACTCCCGCAGTGGCCGAGCCGGAAGACACAGATGCGCAGCCGCAAGCTGAAACTAACGCCCCTGCGGAAGATGCGCTTCAGAGTGTATTCTCGGAAGCTAGTTTGGCGGGCGGCGTCAATAGTCCGCTCGGGCGATTGTTCCGCCTTTACGCTCGCTACGAGTTTTACCGTTCTCGCTTCGAGAAGCGTGCAGGCGGCGTCACGACGGTATTCAATCCCTATATCGTCCCAGGCTTCCCCGCAGTCATCTTCGACGAGAAGACCTCGGGTTTTGACGTGTTCGGGTATGTCACGCAGGTGACGCATAACTTGTCGGCAGCTGCGGGCTCCCCGAATATGTCCACGTCCATCAATTTCGCGTTCTGTAGGTCTTTCCCGGAGTTCATCAAGATTCTGCGTCAAGGCGTAGAGGAGTCGGTGGCGGAGCAGGAAGTATCTAATTACGACTGCGGGCCTACGGAGCCCATCCCTGATGTCGCAGAGGTCTTCCAGCGGTGGAGCACTGCTGATGACTTCTACCGTCAGGTCTTCTTTGCGAGCGTGCGCAAAAAGGCGGCATTCGACTGGGAAGAGACCGTTGCGGTGACGGATGTTGATAGTAAGCCCCTGGACCCGAGCGGTGGCACGGCATTTGACTACGCCAAGGGTGTTCTCACTACTCCGAAGCCCAAGTTCTATGACCAATTCCGTTCGGCCGATGCTGCGATGCTGTACATCGCACGCCCGGTATGTACCTTACGGGATTTCGTAGAGCTTCGGCACGGGAAGAGTATTGGAGATTTAGCGAAGGAAGGGGGAGTCGTTAAAGGAATGGATACCTCGTTCTTTAGTTCTACTCGTGCTGGAGGACGTGGGCAGGTTCGGGGAGGCGCAACTTTCTGGGGGCGCATAGATGCTTTTCTCCAGGGACCGGGGAATCCTGCGGATTCGATTATCCAGAGAATCACGAATGTAGGGGACGCTCCGGACTATCCGCCGAACGCAGACGGCACATGGGATATAATTACAGCAGGTTTTGGTGTGCCCCAGACACGGCAGGACTGGGATACAGCTTTACGGCGTTATCGTGCTATCGTACGTGGTGAGGGGCGGTACGCAACACCGCAATTGTAGACATGACGATGCAAAATCGACATCAACGTGACCTTGAACTGTGGCATGAGGCCCGAAAGAAGCGTTTTCAGGACCCCTCCACGCTGAATGCGTTGCTTCATGAGTTGAACCCCATCATCCAAAAAGAGGTGGGAAAGTGGGGGTCGACGGTTCCGCGGCCTGCACTAGAATCGAAAGCGCGGATGCTCACTGTTGATGCGTTGAAGAAGTACGACCCCAATCGCGGAGCTGCGGTCGCCACTCACGTTACGAGTCAGATTAGAAAACTCTCACGGCACGTCTACCCGTACCAGAACGTGGCACGTCTGCCGGAGAATAAGCAGCTCAACTACAATGCATTCCAGATTGCACAGAATCGTTTGGTGGATACGTTAGGGCGCGACCCTACCGTAGACGAGATGGCGGACCAACTTGGGTGGCCCCAGCGTAAGGTTACGGACTTTCAGCACTCATTTGCTCGTCGCGAACTGGTGGAATCCGAGGGTGCGTACATTGAAGGAGATGAGACACAAGAGCCGGTTGTGGACTTTTACTATCACGGGCTCAGCCCCACCAATCGCCGACTCTTTGAGGACATTACGGGGTATAACAACCAGCGCCCGATGACGAATCAGCAGCTCATGCGTAAGCATCAGTTGACCCAAGGACAGTTGAGCTACCGCAAGCGGAAGTTCACTAACGACCTTCAACGGATACAGCGCGGGCAGTACTGATGGCGTTGACGGATAACCAGCTGGAGAAGCTGCTCGCGGCAGAAGAAGAGAATCTGACGTCGGGTAAGTACCTGGCAGACCACACTATCTTCAACGCGGAGGATGCGACAGGAGCCCCTGACGCCCCTTCCTGGCTCGAGGTACTAGGAGACTTCTCCGGGTACCTCTACCAGAATGTCATGAGCTTCCTGAATGCGGGGACTCTGGCTTCCCCGGAAGTTACGCGGCGCAACCGCGTGTTGAACTCAGAAGGTTTTCCGTCAGACGTGAAGGTGCGCTACACCTATGCTGCTCCTGGTTCGTATGTGCCATGGACGAAAGACGATAACCGCGAAATCAAGCAAATCGTTCTGCATTCGTTCGGACAGCAATGGCATGCCTTTCAGTCCAGCGGTAAGTGGATGGGGAAGATGAACCAGCGGAACGGCCTCATCTCGCACTTTGTTGAGATTGGGAGCTTGGAATCTCTGGTTTGGATACCTACCGGTACGAATACGGCACTAGGGTATGCCCAGTGGGACCGCTTTTCGTCCGCACTCCGAGCGCTTGTGAGTGCCCCGCAACCTGTCACCGCAGTACATTTCCTGATTGACCGCGCAGGCAATCTGTATGTGATGGCGGACTGTAACGACATCATCAATTCTTCTGGAGTGCTCAGCGATACGTGCATTTCAATTGGGCTTGAAGAGGCCCTATACATGCCTGGAGATGCGCAGGGCAATCGCCCGGCGACCGCGACGTGGCTTCCGGGGGGGACGCCGCCCGGCACTGAAGGGACGTTGCAGCATTGGGATTACTCGGTTTACCAATACCGGACGTTAGCCATTCTCGTTCGCAAATTGCAGAATGCAATTCCGGAATTACAGACGGTCGAACATACTACGAGCAAGAATGCCGACGCTTCCTTTACGGGGTATACGATGCACGGCCATATCATCGACAGCGGCTCCGACATCGTGGACGTATCCCCGCATTTCCAAGAGGAGAGCAATTGGGATGCGTTCTTCCAACTCGTCTCGCAACAGGGGCATGTTGATGAGTACCTCAGTTTCATCAAGAAGCGGCCTGGAGTTGAAGGTCGGTTACAGTGGGTAGAGGAAATCATACAGTCGTTGGGGCCAGATGCGCGGGGGGTGACTCGGGGTATTATGACAAATCCCTCGATCCATATCCTGTCCGGGGTGCATCGTACACACGAGGAAATCAACAAGTCTCGCGCAGACTATCGAGATGAGGCGGCCACTCGGGCAGCTAACGAGAGTATTGTACAGAAGCAGCGCCAGGGGATAGGGAAGCAGCTTGAAGTGGCTCTGGAGAACCCAACGATTGTGCCTGCGGACTACCCGGAAGACACCTCGGCTACAACGCTTGCGGATAGTCGAGGTGGCGGAGTGGATACCGAGGAGCTTTACTGATGCCTTACGACATTCACTTTCAACCAGTTCCGCAAGACGCATCCAAAGGTCTGAAGGTCTTCACGTTCGGGTTCAAAGCCGCGCTCAAGGTCAAAGGACCGCAAGCCTTGGTTAATCGATGGGCAAAAACGTTTATGACTCCGTTGGGAAGTGACCCGCGAGACCCGGATGCGGGAACTGAATTCGCTAACATGGTCGGCGGAAACTTGAGTCTTCGCTCCCCTGAGGTGCAGGACGTAATCACGGTTTCGATTGATGAGACGAATGAGCAAGTGCGAGAGCAGGACCTCGAAGGAGACTACGACGCCAACGAGAGTCTACTGAACGCACGACTGATTGGTTTCAAGCTGAATGACCAGGGTGATGGGGTAGAAATTTGGGTCGAAATCGTTAACCGCGAAGAAGAGCGGTTGACGTTGCGCCTGATGGATTTGGCTACGAGGTAAGCGGATGGCACAAATCACACTGTCGCAAAGCGACATCGATGATGCGGAACTTTTTCTCGCTGAATACCTGAGTGAGAAAGTACCGGAGGGGGACTTCAACCGTGGGGGAGCGTTACGGGACCTGGCGGTTAAGGCATTCGCCTACCTTTACGCCTACCTTCGCGGGGAAGCGGACCGCATCAGTGTGTCGCAATCCATCATGCTCATCGAAGAGGAGCTTGAAAACCTCTCCGAAGGCGGCACGCTGACGGGAGACCCCGTGGATTACGCCCAGATGGTGGACGAGGTGATGTCCAATTGGTTCGTCACTCGCCGGGGCGGCTCCTATTCATTCGTGACTGGTCTCTTGCATTTCAGTGAGCGTGCGACCGTCAACATCACCAAGGACACCAAGTTCTGGCGCACAGCGACCTTGGCGTTCTACATTGATGCGGAATCGGACCCTTATGTGATTGCCGGAAGCTCCATGTTGCCGCAGTTCGATGCAAAGGGGACGCTCATTGATTATGTGGTGTCGGTGCCATTGCGTGCTGCGCGTGCGGATGCCGCGTACGACATTACGCCAGGGCGTTTCTATCAAGTTGAGGCACCAGGCGGCATTCCTTACTTCTCCTACGCAGAGAACAAAGAGGAAGCGGAAGGTGGGACGGGTACTGAAGCGACGGAAGACCTGATTGTCAGGGCACGTACTGCTATCACGGTTCGTAACCTCATCAATAATCGCTCGTGTGACGCGACTCTCCTGGAGCGATTTCCTGATATCGAGACGACATTCACGGTTGGGATGGGTGAGCCCGAGATGATTCGGGACAAGAAGACGGAGATAGCGCGGCACATCCAGCTGCACACCGGAGGGTTCTACGACACCTATGTTGAGATTCCTCTCATCCGGGTGGAAGAAAGCGGGGTTGTGGGTGGCCTCTACCCGCGGCCGGACAATGTTATCAATGTATTCCGAGACCCGGAACTGACGTACGACACCGCAACTTTCACGTCCTTGGGCGTGCAAGCTGGGCACATACTGTTCCTGCGGGATGGCATCATCGGAGTTCCCCGAGGCTTCCAGATTGTACGAGTGACAGACCACGAAATTTTCGTGAGCGAGCAGACGCCATTTCCGGAAGCGTCGGATGAGATGCTCGACAACGAGGTTCGCTATTCCATCGGATGGTTCTCTCCTGATTTCGACCAACTGGATTTCGACCCGGGTCCCGGGATGGTGTACGAGAGGATTGCGGCTTACAGCACCAACCCCGCTTACTCCCACATTCCACCGGGAACGTCGCGGCGTATCAGTGAGTCGGGAGTCATGGTTCTTTCCGGGAGGCCCAAGCAGGATATTCTTTCTGTTGAAATCACGGACCCGGACAGCGCAGACGCAGACCTCATTGACCCCTCGACGGGAACGTTGCGGTTCACTAACCGCGTGAACGGGACCCCTATCGCGGGCTCTGTTCTTGGCACTTCTGAATATCAGGTTGAGGTCATCAATCCGGAGAAAGGACAGTCGGCGGAAGCCGTTACTTTCATCCGTGTCGGGTACCTGACGCAGATGGACAAATTCGACGGGAAGAACCTGAAGGTCGCATACCAGTCTCTGCGAGATTTCAATTCCATTCATGACTGGATAAAAGGCCCGGACACGCGAATCACTTCCGCTAACCATTTACTCAAAGCGCGTCATCCTGTTTGGGTGACGATGACGATACCATACAAGCACAAGACGACAGCTACGCGGTTTTTGGACGAGTCAGATGCTGCGCAAACGGTGGCCTCGTTTATTAATCAGTTCGACCCCAACGACAACCTCGACATGTCGGACATCGCCACGCAGTTGCGGAACGAATACGATGAGATTGGGTCGATTCCGCCGTTCGACATCTACTACACGCTCAACTCTCCAGACGGGCAAATTTTGGAGTTCAAGACCACTGATGTTGTCTCCATCTTCTCGCTTCCATCGAACGGGGTGACGCTGGAGAATGGCCCAGACATCATCGTGCCTGACGAGATGCAAGAGCAGGGAGTCACTGAGATTGCCACAGACAGCGAGCTCAGTAACTACTATGTCCTGCGCGGTATCTCTGACCGAACGGTAGTGTACCGGACGCGGGCAGACCTGATAACATTTGCGTTGCTGGGGTAGACGATGCCACACCCATTTGACATCGGCGATTACGGTCCGTCCCTTTTCAAGGGCCTTTCTGGTTTCTGGCAGCGTTTTTTCCGGGATACCAAGGACCTCGAGGCCTATTACCAAGCGTCAGAACAGTTGCTAGGTCAAGTGTACCTCGACCTGATGAGCACCGTCCTCGGTACCGGCCTGGTGGACTGTCCCATCTTCAACAAGGAGTACTGGAAACTCTTCTTGATAGGAGAGAACGACATTTCCTTCTTGGAGGGCGAATCAACGTCAGAAGACCGTTACCTCTACGATATGCCCGGTTCAACGGTAGACGTGAGCGTCTTGCAGAATACGATTTTCGAGCCCGACATCACGTTCGAAAAAGACGTCGACTTCGATGTCGAGAATGACGACGGGCTCCTGCGATTCGTTAACGACCCGTTCCGAACCTTTCAGGATATCGACACTGGTGAATGGCTCCCGCGTCCTGGGGTTGCTTGGCGTTGGGCAACCATCGAAGTGGGCAATCAGTTTGCCGACCTTAAACGTCCGGAAGGATTGGATTGGCGTGATGATACGGACGTAAAGAAAGGTGATGTCCTACGCCTGCTGGCGTACGCCGGAGCCCAGCAGCAAGAAGGTTCAGACGGGCAATTCATATTCGGCGGTGACCTGGTGTTTAAAGACGTGGTGTCCCCTGCCGCCTTCACCGAGGCACATATCGGAGACATCATCGAGATTTACGAAGACCCCTCGAATAGCGGTTATCGAGGGTATTACGTCGTAAAGGATGTCAATCCCCTGTTTCCGACCCAGGTCTTTCTGGAGTTGACTTACGGTGCGGTGTTGGCGACGAGTGCGGCTAACTTGAAATGGAGACACTACAAAGGGCTCTATTTCGAGTCTTTCGTGGAGGATTACGAACTGGACTTCATCAGCTCGGACAAACTTATTGGGAACGCGGATACGCCCTTCCCGCTCGATTACGACGCTCCCATCGTATACTCGGTGGTGCGCTGGCCCTCGGACTACGAGGAGGTGGGCGTAAACGTGAACAACCCTCCGGCGTACGCGACTCCGGCTACTACCGTCCTGGGGTACAAACACATTGTGCCGGGAACGGTAGAGGTTTTTGCGTCCCGGAATGATGGCTTTCGTGTTCAAGAGGGAGTTGACTATACCGTCGATTATCTGCGCGGGCTCATTCACACCATCCCGTACACGGCTCCGGCCCCTCCCGGCGACCTGACACAGCCGGACTGGAACCCGTCGTCGCCCTTCCATACTTGTAATTTCCAACACATGAAAGAAGTGCTGATTGGGTCTGGAGGCAAAGTCGAAGAGCGCACGGAAGCTCAGGTGCGTCAGATATCGTTGTGGGTTCCTGAAATCGAGATTGACCGCTTCACGCTCTACAACAATTTCGGTTACATGCTGAACCGCTTCGAGGTGTCCTCCGACACCTACAAGAAATTCCTGCGCGGTATCATGTATCTCTATGCGTCGGGACCTATCCTGTATCGGATAAACGCCGCACTGAATGTCGCGGCGGGATTCCCAGTTATCCAGTCGGACGGGGAAATCCTGCGGGACTACGATGATGGGGCAGATGGTACAGGGTTTGATGGCCAAATAATTTCGCTCTTCAATCATTTCACTACGCCGTCTTACTCGTTTTCGGAGTTGGATGTTGGGGGTTACGTTGTGTTCCCCAGCCCTGCCAATGACGCGAACAGAGGCTCTTTCCGCATTCTAGAGGTTGTAGACGAGAATACGGTCCTTCTCGAGACCACCTTCGGGCTGGCGGATGAGGGTCCTCCGCTGGAGTGGGCCGTTACCCGTTCGAATGTCCAGACGGTGTACACTGAGACAGCGGGGGGGCTTGAGCGGCAGTATCAATACCCCTATGGCGTTCCGATGTTGGATTTAGTGCTCGACCCGGACAATTACGACGTCACTTCCTTTTCAGCATTCGACTATCTGACGGACGCTTTCCGCGTAGTGGATTACATCGAAGACCCGCAGTGGTGGGTGAACAAGTACATCCCGGAGATTCTGTGGCCTGACCAGGGGGCAGGGCGGCGGCTAGCGTCTGACGTGTTGTTTCCCAACATCATCGGGCCTCCCGATGATGCTCAAATCGGAGACCCCGGTTTCTTCATTGGTGCGGATGACTACGGGAATGTGTTTGCTCCGACGGACCCGTACACGTCTGACCCCGCGCTCTTACATAGGCATAATGCGGCGTTCATCTTGTTCGACCGGTATCTCAAGTTCCATATGTTTTACATCGGAATTGATGACAGCGTAGAGCTTGATACACAGTTCTTGGCGGACTTGGAAGAACTAATTCTGGTGGTGAAACCGGCGTACACGTATCCTTATGTGGAACCGGGAGATGCGTTCTTCGATTCCGCAGAACTGTGGGACGAGTTCCTGATGAACATCATGCTCGACCTTTCGGGAGAGCACGGCGATAACATCCAAGTAGCGGATGAAAACTACTGGCACATCGGTGACCCCTTCAGCATCGGGGACTATTTCCGGTATGTGCGATATGACGATGAGCCTGCTGGAGTGTCCAGTCCTCCGCCGCCATGGTTCGCGCTTCCTATTGCGTCGAATGAGCGAATAATCGCCCTCAAAATAAACGCGACGGTGGGCGGACGTGAAGTGCTGGAAGGAGTCGACTACACGTTTGACTACGACCCTACCTCTCCGACCGCGTGGCGCGTGACTCCCATTACGACGTGGGATGCTGCGGGCTCGGTGACTTTTGACGCACTAGTCATCGCGCTTACTAACCTGACGTTGGGGACCCCCGACACAACCATTGGGTACACGCCTCTTGCCATTGGTCTCCCGTCACCTGGGTATGTGCGCGAAACTCTCACCCCGATTCCTATGGTTACAGAACTCATTGACCGCGCGCTGAGTTTACACATTGATGCTGATTATCCAAACGGGGTGCCCTATACTTACTAAGACGTACGTGGTACGTTTACTCGTGCTACGGAGAGAAACACATGGAATTTAAAGACCTAATGCAACTGTACGGGCGGCTCCAGGTTCGAGCGTACGACGTCAAGGGGAAACGTCCGAAGTTCCTCTTTCGTTACACGAAGATGAACCAAATCGTCAATGGGGGCCGTGATATCGTACTGGAATTGCTGGCTCAAATCAGCGGCGACCCGGGACCACAAGGTAACCCGTACTGGAACACCATTTGGTCTTTGAGTGCGGGCGAGGACCCGACTCCCGCTATCGCTACGCAGACTCAGCTGGGGGCTCCCGTGTGGACCGGGCAATTGAGCCTTCCTACGGAGCGCGTTTACATCCCGTCCCTGTTCGAAATTAACGTCGTAAAGCAACTCCCAGCGGGAGAGGCTACTGGAGCGATGCTCGCGGAGGCCGGGTTGTTTGTGAGGGGAGAATATGATGACCCTGCGGCTGCTTCGGTTCCCAATTGGGAGCTGATTCCGGGACGTAGACTGTATGCCCGTCAGACGCACCCTGTTTTCGAGAAGGGCGCTACGATGGCAGTGATTTACGATTGGCACCTCGGACTGACTGTGCAGTCATCGTAAAGGAGAGCGTCGATGGCCGACCAGAATATTGATTTCAGGCAAGGTGGAGATTCCGGTGAGCGCGACGACCCAGATGCGATTGAGCGCTACAACGACGGGGAGCCCGCGAGCGAAACGGTCTTTCGTCGTCCGCCTGAAAACCTGCGCAGTCGCACCGAGATTCTAAGAACCGAAGGAGAGGACCAGAAGTATCTCCAAGACTCCGATATGCGCTGGATGATCTCTGCGGGTTCGGATGTCGGTGTTGCCAGTGGGGCTAACATGCCCAGCGTGTCGTGGGATGCGACGACTGGGAAGTTCACCATCTCAGATGAGATTGTCGTCCAGCCTCTCAGCACACCAGCAACGGACAGCAAAGAGACGAAGACATACACATGGGGGGTCTCTCCCAGCGATGTCGATTTCAATTTCATCGCACAGCTCTTCGCTTACGAGGGGATGAACTGGCGGGAGATTCATTGGGAAGAGAAGCCGCCAGCTGAAATTCCTAACAACGTGTGCGAAGCTGTTGTTTCCGGAGACCCGAAAAACATCCTGACCATTACTATTCGGGATGACGGGAACACGCAAGCGCAGGACGTGGATGATGCCCTGACACTGATAGTTGCGGACCTCACGACGATGGGCATCACCTATAGCATGGTGGGGCTCAATAGTGTCTACATCACGCTGCCAACGAGTGACGCCATCTACCGTTTCCAGAAGACCTGGGAACGTGAGATGCACCACATTACGCCCACGGCGTTCTCGGACTTTTTCACGAGTGAATCTTTGAGTGACGGTGATACGCTCGCCATCTTCTACGACATGATGTACGACCCGACCCCGGCGGTGGGAGGGCGTAAGCAATCGACCATTGATACGATTGACCCTGTGACTACGTTCCCGCCGAACACACATGTTCGGTTTGGTCAGCTGTTCATCACGTCGGATGAGCAGGAGAAGATTCCGCTTTGCATCCCCATCTGTAAGCGCATCGGTGACGATCTCATCTTCCTGGACGGTACTATCGTGTCGGACCCGCAGTCCGGAACGGTGCACTTCGGAGAGAACGGCTATACGCTTAACGCCCTGGCGGCAGCCGCATCGAGCGTTCTCGTGTCTGTGACGAAAGACTGGTATGGGGGGCTCACTCCGTCCTTTGCTCCGTCATCGGTTATTGAAGATTGCATCAACGGGATGATTCTGGACCTGGCAGAGGCCGATGACACGTTGAACATGAGCGGTGCGCGGCGTGTTGGTGTGGATGCGTACGACGGCACTCCTCCTGGTGACAGCCTCGATCTTTGGGCTTGGATAGATGGGTCTGTCCGCAGTACTTTTGAGACGGCGCAGACGGTCCTGAACCGTAAAGCGTCCTTGGCCTACGACGAGAATGTTACGGGGGACTGGACTTTTGACGGCGAAGAAACATTTAATGGCGTTGTCAATCTCAACCAGAGGGTAAATCTGAACAGCTACCTCTACCTGCCGTTGTCAGGGGTTGTTTGGGACCTGTACTTGAAAAACACGGCAGTTGGTGCCACTACCCACACCGATTTCATGTGGGGGACCGTTTCGCACTACGAGTACATGGGCGGTGCGCACATGATGCTCATTGGTGCCAAAGCTACGTCCTTCGCCGTACAGAATGCGGCTCCCGATGACATCGGTACGGGGACTGTGATTCGAGTTGTTGAGACCGCGCAGGGTGATTGGCGATTCGATATCAAGAGTGGTTTGAGCGCAGGGGACCCGATTGACTGGGATACTTCGGACCTGACGTACTGGGCGCATTACGATAGTGGGGATTCCAATTGGAAGCATGAATTCCGAGGGCTTGTATTCTGGGAAGACGGTGGAGTGTCCAAGCGGGATGTAGTACTCGCGTACGACTCTACGGGGGTAGGAGTCAATGGGCGGTTGTTGCTCCGTGCGTCGGATGAACATGACAAGGGCGTAAAGTCTTGGTTAAAGACCAATTCTTCCGGTTCGCAGCCAAGAGTCTCGCGCTACTACATGGACGAGATTAGCAAGCCGGGCAATGCTGAAGGCGTTATTTTCATCGATGCGTATAACTGTACGTGGAGCCATACCACTTTCCAATGGAGCCGGGTGCAGAGCGGTGCTGCGCATATTGTAGTGTACACGAACTACGGAATTCGCGTGTATTTGCGGGACCCTGCAAGCTCGAGTACCTGGGGCACTGGTGCAGATTCGCAGGACTACAAGACTGGATGGGATGATTATTACGATGTTATCCCGCGCTATAGCGATAAGAATGAGGTTATTCCGTCGCCGTACATCATGGGAGGCACCATCATCGATACGGCAGGTTGGGTGGATATAAACGATGATTTGGATTGGCGTACCCGCTATGTGATGTTCGATGTCGTACTTGACGCGAACGCGGGACTGCTGACCAACGCGGGGCAAAACTACCAAGAAGACCTTTTTGCAAATAGCAAGATTGTTTATCTAGATAGTGCAGGCGCTGTGCTTAATTTTGAACGTACATACAAAAGTGCGATTAGCGGTACGGACATTATCGGGAGAGGTAATGGGTCGGGGAGCGAAGTTGACCTCCGAGCGAATACATCTACGGGTACGCTGCAAATTAGTACCGTGTCTACCACGAACGTGTACTACCTTATCATCGCAGCGCCCACGATATCGCGCAGTGCGTTTGCCTAGCAATTATTGAAATTTGAAGGGGTCAGGGGATGTTGATAGTGTGACGTCCACGCCTGACGTCACCCATTGCATAATTCCATTCGCCAATTTGGCTTTAGCTCCCGGGAGGGGTGGGACCATTGATGCCACTAGAATGTCGGCTAGTTGGGGTGCTACCGGTGCTACAGCAGTGGCTGTTGGCCACATGGCGCTGATGGGAGCGGCGTTCCAGTAGGCGATGAAGGCCTGCTGCATGAGGAGGCAGCTGCTTGCGGGGTCTTTAGGGGCTGTAAACGCAGGGACTAATACCTCGGTCATTGCTTGGACTGCGCTCGGAAGTAGATTGGTAGTCGGCAGAATAGGCACGCTGTCAAGACCGGCAAAGCCAAAAAAATTGGCGAAGGCTTTAGCAAAAGCCCTCGCCGCATCGGCGGGTGTCGGCAGAGGTTTCAAGTCGTATGCCTTGAGCTCCGCGATGTAAGAAGTGAGGCCTGCGGGGAGGGGCACGGTTTACTCCGTAAAGGGATTGGCGATGGGGATGATGCCTTGTACCTGGACCTTTTCGGGGTCCACGATGAGGTGTAGTTTCAATCCGTTGTGAGCTTTGAGGCACTCCTTACAGATGAAACCCTGGCTGCGGTTACCGAGAAGCAGGCGTAGCGCGCCTTTGGTATCGGTGGTCTGGCAGCTATCGATGAGACATGTTTCTTCCATGGGTTCCTCCTAACCGCAGACCCCATCATTATACGAGCAGTTCCTACACGTTGAACAGAGGCCTGTCCGTACGAGCGGATGTCCGCATTGGGGGCACATGTCCTCACTCAAGTCTGGGATGTCATCGTCTTCTGGTATGATGGATGACAGGAGTTCGTCGTCTCCTCCTTCCATATGTGCGACTTCTTCTTGCTCTCCCTCGTCTAAGAACCGTTCTTTCATCCACCGGGCGATGTAGTCCATGATGGATTTGGCGGTTGGTATCTTTGGGTTAGGAGTGAACCCGGCCGGAGGGAATTTCGACGCTTCCATGTGGGAGATAAGTTCTTCTAGTGGGATGTTGTACTGCAATGCTTTGGAGAACAATGTAGCATAGCTGTCGAGAAGTCCTCCGACTGTTGACCCGAATCGTGCCATCCGGATGAACAACTCGATTGGTTCCTCGGTGAGGGGGTCGAGGCCGACGTGGAAGTACCCGTGGTACGTTCCGATGGTGAACTTGTGGCGTAAGGTTTCAACGTCGTCTGGGGGCTGTTGGCGCTGGGGTACTTGTCGGACAATCTCCTTTTCTTTGAGCTCCCGGATGCGCAGGGGCTCACTCATCTTGGAACCGCTTCGGTAGATGGTGATGCACTTGAGGCCCCGCTCCCAGGCTTTCAAGAAGGTGCGCTCGATGTCTGCAACCGTGCTGTTGGTCGACATGTTGAACGTTTTAGAAACGGCACCGGACAGAAAGGGCTGCACTGCGGCTACCATGTTGATGTGTCCGTCGATGGTGATACACCGCTCTTGTCCCGGCATTGTGAGTGCGCAGTCGAATACGGGAAGATGATTATCGGGAAGCTGTGAACCCTCGAGATGCCCATGCTCTTCGATGTAGTCGAGGAGGGTGTGGATAATGTCCCTTTCGTATCCCAGTGACATCAGCGCCGAAGTTACGTTAGGGTTGGCGTAGGACATGACGCCTCCGCCGACCATGATTTTTGTTTTCTGGAGCCCGATGTCCGGTTCAATGCCTGTTGTGGCGCAGTCCATCATGTAGGCGGTGGTGCCGGTTGGGGCGAGGAGGGTTACCTGGGCATTCCGGAATCCCGTTCCCTTGTCGACTGATTTCCTTCGCCCGATGCCTACCCCGAGTACCTCTTGCCAGAGACTTACTGCTTTTCCGGACAATCCCAGCACGTCTTTGCGTAAGCTACGAGTAGTAGACGCGTGGGTGTCCAGCACGTCTTCCATGTAGTTTTTATTAGCTTCGTAGCGTGAGAAGGGTCCCAGCTGGTCGGCGATGCGGCTGCTCATGATGTAGGCTTCAGCGGTCATCATGCTTGTAATCGACGCCGCCACGTCGCGTCCCTCTTCGCTATCGTAAGGGAGTGCCATGTGCATCAGGAGGCCTCCGAGATTGGCGTAACCCAATCCAAGAGGGCGATAGGCATGGCTGCTCTTCTCAATCTCTTCGGTGGGGTATCCAGCGGTTTCTATCAGGATATCCTGTGCGAGAATCATCACGTCTACAACGTGCCGGAAGTGTTTGTGGTCGAAAGTGCGTGCATCCACGAGAAATTTATCCAGGTTGATGCTTGCCAGGTTGCATGCGGAGTTGTTGAGCCACATGAATTCAGAGCATGGGTTACTGGCCTCGATGGTGCCGTCTGCGGCACAGGTATTGTAGCGGTTAACGGTATCGTGGAATTGAATACCCGGGTCCCCACAAGCGTGCGCAGCTTCGGCTAGCTGGTGGAACAGCTCCTTCACTGACACAACGTCCGCGACGGTTCCGTCAACCCGGTTTTTCAGCTCCCAGAACTCGTCGGGCTTGTAGCCGTGCAGCACGTCCTTTACGAGTTGCATGAAATCATCAGTTACACGAACGGAGTTGTTACCGCTCTGGTGTTTGGCGATGGAGTAGGCGCTGTCGATGTCGTGAAATTCTGTGGACATCCCGGCCTCTGCCAGGATGGAAACAATCTGCTCCTGGTCAGCTTTGCAGGTGATGAACTTCACGATGTCGGGGTGGTCGATGTTGAGGATGACCATCCGGGCCGCGCGTCGAGTGCGCCCTCCGGACAGGATGACGTTGGCGAACGCATCATAGCCCTGCATGAAGGACACAGGACCGGAGGCTCTCCCGCCGCCCCGGATAGACTCGTTGGAGCCGCGGAGAGATGAGAGGTTGACTCCGCTGCCGGAGCCGTCCTTGAAAATCATGCCTTCGGTCTGGGCTAGCTGGAGGATGGAGGGCATGCTGTCTTCCACCGAGTTAATGAAGCACGCGGATGCCTGAGGGTTTTCTACTCCCGGAACCCCGACGTTGAACCAGACTGGGCTGTTGAAGGTGGCGAGTTGGTTAACCAGGATGTAGCGCAGCTCGTTGGCGAAGATGTCGGCGTCTTCTTCCTCCTTGAAGTATTCCTGCTCCTGGCCGCTCTTCTTGATGGCGGAAACTACGCGTTCCACCATCTGTTTGACGCTCACCTCTTTTTCTTCCGCTATCCGTGATTCCCGGAAGTATTTGCTAGCAACGATTTGTTTGGCCTGGTCGGACCAGGTAGCGGGGAATTCAGCGTTGCGGCACTCGTAAACGATGTCACCGTCTGTTGAGTATGTACGCACATCTTCTGTGGTCCAAGAAACGTCATCGTAAACATCGGTGTCGACTTCGGTGAAAAGTCGTGCGACTTTCGGCATCTGTTGTTCCTCCTAAAAATCGGTCTGCCGCTGCGGTGCGGAACGGTCCTTTCCTTTGGGGTTTCTTATACCGTGAATTACTTCGACTTGATGACGCTTACGCAAGGTAGGAGTGGGTTTCCCGAAGAGTGCGTGCGCCATATGCGCTAACCAAGCGGCGTCGGCTTCGTCGTCGGTCAGCTGCTTATCCCATTCTTTTTCGGCGGCCAGTTGCATGTTCTGCTTGCCGCACGAGCCATGCCCCGTCGTGTAGCGCTTCAGCTGCGTTGGGGGTACGACGTAGATCGGGCAGCTGAAGTCCGCGACCGCTACGGCGTAAACCCCGCGTATTTGTCCCAGGTCATCGGCGCGGTTGATTGCCTCGAGTGCCGGACCTTCAATGCACGCACCGGTAATCGTGTATTTGAGATACACGGAATGCAGAATCATACGCAGTTGGTCGCGTAAATCCTGCAACCGGAGAATGCCGCGTTGCTGGCTTTGCAATACATGTGTTTGGAGCTGCACGGAGGTTTCGTCGACCTTGATGATTGCTAAACCGGTGTGGCGTAAAGCGGGGTCGACCCCTACGTAGCTTCTTGACGTTGTATCGGGCATGGCCTACTATTTTTGACAGAAAAACACGGGAAGGTCAAATGTAAATGGCCAAAATAACTATCGAATATGACAAGGCAATTCTTGCCAACGGCTACTTCATGAAAACGATGGTGAAGCCGTTCCCGGACACCGAACCTGCCGGGGATTTGGAAGAGTGTCTCGTCATTCAAGAAGCGAGCTACACGCAAGACGAGCGCATCCTCCGGGTGGCGGAGCCCACAGAACTCGTGGAGTTCGCGGTTGCGGACCCATTGGTATTTTTCCGGTCATCGGAAATCGGAGCGTTGACGGTTCCGGCCGGGTATACTCTGCGCCTCCCCATGCAGCCGGAGTGGGTGCATCTCGGTTACGTGGGAGATTACATCGATTTTGAAATCACGGGACAGGTTGGAGAGATAATTCAAGTAGCAACTGCAATACCCTCGTTCTATCGAGGAGACTTCCTCCTCTTCAGTGTTTACCCCGTGCCGCCTCTGATGGCTCCTTGGTATGCCGGAACTATCGGCTATGCGTTGCGCAACGATGCGGGCGCTGCTGAAACCCTTCGCATTGATGAGCACGTTGACATGTTCAGCGACATTGTGACGGGGGCGAACAAGCAGACCATCCTGGGGGCACAAGCACAGGCGTTAGTGGACGCCACGAATGTCGACGAAGAGTCCTTCTCGGGCACTGACACCGAGGTATACGAATGAGCACCCTGATTGAACTCCGGGTCACTCAGACCGTTGAGGAGGGGCCGCTTTACCGCGTAAACATGGAGGTGCTTCACGCCTCTGACATCTCTCCCGATATCTTTGTGTTCGAAGTTGCCTGTGATGACTATTCGCATGTAGCAACTCCTTTTGACCTTGAGCATGTCCCTACTACTCCGGAAGTTGCTGAAAATGACGGCATCAACTATTATCGACAGCGCACTGTAACAAAGGACTTTGACACTGTGGATGCCGCTCGAGAGTTTTCGACGTATACGCGAGGGCGTGTCGGCTATCTGGTACGTGAGTATCCGAAGGTCGTTGGTGACTTCGAGGGTACACACGACTACACCTACGAGGATTAGCGATGACGATGGCCCCCACGATTGTAAATCAGGAGCGCCAGCAGGAACTGCTGTCAGACGGCACGCTCAAGTACGTCATCCTCTCCACGGTCACGGACCCTGGAGAACTCCCGCACACGCACCTCTTTGTGTTTCAAATCGTGGATACCGTCGATCCCAAGGACGACATCTTCCTTCGGGTGGGGAACCCTTACGACCTTGAAAATGTAAACGTCAGCCGCATCGACGCCGTGGACGACGGGGAGCAGTACTACCTGGCCTCGGAGTTACGTAAAGAGTACAAGACTCTCGACACTGCTCTTGACGCCAAGGATGCCATCAATTCGCGCATCAATGATGCCGTCAAGGCGTGGTACTCCTACATCACGGAGTTCGAAGGGTCGGACACCGAGGACTATCCGACTACGGACCCCTCGTACGAGCAAGCACTCAAGGATGCCTATGCGACTGCAAAAGAGAACCGGAAGGCGGCGGAGGACGCAGTTACCGCGTCGGACACGGCGCTCACGCTGGCGCAGTCGGAAGCGTCTCTGGCTCAGCAGAAAGTCCAAATCTATGCGAATGAAGTCGAGTTCTGTGAGACTGCCCGGGTTACATACTGGGTCACCTACTACGGCGCTGTCGGCTCCTACACCCCCGAGGTCACTAACCTACGCAACAACTACCAGTCCTACATCGAGGATATCGTTGCGGCGTATGATGCAGCAAATACGAACCCATATCCGAATCCTCCCACGGCTCCAGGGTGGAACCCCGTCTGGACGGCTCTGAACACCCACTTCTCCGACCCCTCGGACTTCACTACTGGCCCGCAGGCCACGTTCCAGGAGAAGGAGAACTTCGGCAGCCTCCTGGACAGTGCGTTTGCATCCTTCTGTTCCAACGCGGCGGCCAATCATGCAGCGGCCCTCAGCGAGAAGCAGCTCAAGGACCAAGACGTCGCGGATGCTGTCACAGCAAAAGAAGAGGCAGAGGCCGCGTTGGTTGCGGCCCAGCAGGCAGAGGACGAAGCCTTAGCAGCAGTGCTTGCTGTCTGCCCGGACTTCGACCCACTGTCTGTCTAGCCTCTATCGGTGTAGGTACGGTACTTCCCTCCAGTGTTTGTAGAAGTCGCTGAAGCTCTGGACGGTTGCCGTCCAGGCTAGGGGGCGTCGTCCGCCCCAGTTGAAATGTAATTCGATGGCATCTCCGTAGCTAGGGACCATCGTCAGGATGCTGTAACTTGTTTTCACCCATCCGCATTGTTTGTACGGGCTGCGGTCGATGTGCGCGGCGCAGGCTAGAAGGGCTTTGCGCTTCTTCGTCATGCGCCCGCGCCACTCGGGCCAACTTCGGTCGTAGCCGTATTCCGAGAGGACGTGTTTCGCCTCTTTGAAAGACGAGAAAGCCACGTCGATGTTGTTGCTGTTGGCAGTGCGGTAACGCAGGCCGAACCGCAAGATGTTCTTGTGGGTACGCCAGTCGTAGTCGATGTAGAAGCTCCCCACGCAGATGTGGCGGTCGAATCGCTCGGATAGTTCTCCGCTGTTCGCTAGAAGATACCGAAGCTGTGCGTCATTGAAGGGGATGTGCACCTTAGAGAGTACCTCTTCCGCGGCCTCGTCTTCCGTTTGTGCGAATGCTCCTGCGCAGCGGGCTATCTGCCAGCGCTCGGCGTAACAGAGACATCCCGCGTGCACCAGGCAAGTAGGACACACTTCGCGGCGAAAACGGTTAACACGGTTGCGTTCCACGGCAGCATCGGAGGTCCGGTGGGAGTTCTCTGCGACCACGGAGAAGTCGTGCGCATCCAACGGGCGTTTCAGTTTGGCGAACACCGTCTCCCGGTCCCACCCTTCAGGTTTCGTCAGCATGGGGCTGATGTATGTGAAGGGGCCGATCTTCGTCACCGAAGATTGGAGGACTTCTCCGTTGAGTTCGTCCACGTCTGCGCCGTCATAGTCCGGGGTCGAGTACCCATCGTGGAGATAACGTCGGATAGCACAAAGGCGCGGCATGTCATAGGCCGGAAGCTCCGCGCAGCCGTTGCACCCGATGATGTATTTGTGAGGGAGAGGGCACTCTTCGTACACCTCGTAGGGGTGAAACTTTCTCGCGGAATCCCGATTGAGGATGTAGACGTACTCTCCCATGCGTGAAGTGTGTATGCGCGAGATAACGTCATCCCCGATATCTCCAGCGATTCGGATAACCGGATGCGGGAGACTCCCGCGGTGCACGTACATGATGCACGGATAGCCGAGTACGTCGTGGACCAATTGACTCTCGGACAGGAGTTTCAGATTCTCGGGGGTGACTATCTGTTGCGACGTGTCCAGGGTGGAGAACAGCAATTCCGGGTAATCGTCATCCACGCAGAACGTGAAGACCTCACGCAATTTGTACGCTGGCAATCTGGCTGTCATGTTCCCACATTTTCATCGCAGCGTCGAAGTTCTCGCGGAGTCGCGCACCTCGCTCGGGGTTAACTTGCATGGCGTAGTTCACTTTACCGCGGAGCCAGTCTTGTAATTGCGCCGGAGACTCCTTCCCGGCCCGGAGGTACTGAGTATCGAAACCATGCGCCAGGCAGTTATAGGTCAGGGAGCGCAAGGAAATGTACTCTTCTCGGGGGATGTTGGGGTGCCGGTTAAATACGATGCCCAATAGTTGCTTTCGATAATAGCTGCTGGAGATTCGGGTTTTGCGTTTGTTTACGGCGTAACCGGCTCGGTGGCAGATGTTCATTAGCTTGGCGACGATTTTCCGCTTCTCGGTGAGCGGGAGGTTCTCCCCGCACGTGAAGGCGAGGTCGTCGGCGTAGCGGGTGTAGGTCCAACGCCATTCGCCCGCGAGACCCATCTGGATGTTCAGCTCATCTAAGTAGTCGAGGATGGGACGGTCGAGAATCCAATCGGCAATGAGGTTACAGATGGCACCGGACGCAGGACTCCCCTGTGGGACTCCAGAGTAGAACTGCTTCTCGTCTTCCCGCTGATGCGTGGTTCCGTATCGTCGGTTGGGGATGTCGGACACCGTGAGGAGGTTCGCCATCAGGTCAGACACGAAATGGTTGTAGCCGATGACCTCGTTGAAGTAGCGACGAATCCAAGAGCGCCGCGTGCTGTGAAAGAAGTCTCGAAGGTCGAGGTTGATGTACGTGCCTTTGCGGGGGCACTTGTGCGTAGGTGCTGTTTCGCTGACGGGCAGTGCGTCGCAGATGGAGCACTGCGGGACGTGAGCACTGACGGCCATCCGGGTGGAAATACCTCGTCGGTACGCGGTAACGTGCTCGCCGAGGTCTCTCTGCAACGGCACCAGTATCTTGGTGTGGAACTGTCGCAGCATCACCTTCATGAGCGGGCTCGGGGCGTGGATTATGCGCTTCTGCCCATTCTTCTTTGGGATGTAGTAGACGTGATATTGCTCCTTTTTCTGCGTAATGACGTACCACAGTACCTTGTTGCGAAATCCCAGGAGGAAGGCGAGGCCGCAATCGTCGAAGATTGCGTGCGCTCGCTCTCCCATCACATCGGGGACCTGGATTTCATCTACGGAAGTGAACCTGAAGCCGTAGGACATGAGGCTATCCTCCTACTTCCTCGGAAGACTGTTTCTCGCTGCGGGCGTTGTAGCTGTCGTACGGCAATTCCGTATCGACGTTCTTCAGGCAGAGCTGTGTCCCCGGACGACACTTGCCTTCGTAGTAGTCCATGATGTTGGTGCACACCGCACAAAAGAGTCCGATTTCTCGAGTCGGAGTGAACAACGTCACCTGGGGCATGTTGATCTCTTTGTCGATATTGCGAAATACTGCCTGAGACTGCACATACCCGACAAACGAATTGATGGCTTCACGGTCCTTGTAGCGCCCTCGAACGTGCGTGGGCACGACAATCATCCACTCGTTGAGGTCTGTCAGCCATGAGATGTATCCTCCTGCCGAGACGACGATGTACTCGAAGAGGTTGTCGTTCCGGAGCTGACTGATGGTTCGGGTTTTGTCCACACGCACGTTTTTGATGGCCTGGCGCAAATCCTCGTCCAGCGGCAGCATGAAGAAGTAGCGAAACATCTTCTGTGCCAATGGGAGGTCGTTACGTTTCATCAGGTAGAAGCGGTCGTAGGGGAAGTAGAGATAGGGGGTCTTCGTCCCCAACTCTTCATTCCCCTGAACCTGCCGCTGGCAAAGTTTTACGCAGTAAATTGTTTTGGGCATTGTTATCCCTTGATACGGAGTACCCGCTGCATCTCGGGGGTCTCAGCGCCGTTGCTGGTGAGCGCCCAGATGAGCGGTACGGGTGGTTCGTAGTCCGGAATCGGACCGGCGGGGCTCTGGACTGGCGCGTAACCGTCGGTGAGCATCACCACCAGGTCAGCGTTGGGAATGCCCTCCGTGATGCGCTCAGCTCCCTCGAGCCAGTCTGAGTCTTCGTCTTTGCCCATGACGCGCTTGAGCGCGGGCTTGAAACACGTACCGCCATAGCCGTAGCGATACGCTCGATTGCTGGCGAACTCCTCGCTGTCCTCGTCCAAGAGTGCTTCGTGCTGGATGGCGTGGTCGAAGGCGATGAACTGTACGGACACTCCCTGCTCCGCGTCGAGGATGCCTTTGATTTCCGACATGAATTTGGTGTACTCGTCGTCGGAAACCGAGCCGGAGGTGTCCACGCAGACTGCGATGTGGAAGGTGAAGTCTCGCTGGTAGTACGGGAAGGGCTCGATACCCTCTCCAGCGAGGTGCATCATGCCGGGGTTTGGCATCACGACGCTCTCCTGGAGCTTCGCGGAAATAGCGGATTTCATCATGCCGCGGAAGACAATCTCCCACGGGATGGTCGGCTCTTCGAGCAGCCGGTCGATGAGGTGCTGGAGGTGCCCGGGAACGGTGCCCCGGCTCTTGGCGGTCTGCTCTACTGCGGACTCCACGATGCGCTTCCCGTCGCGCTTGGCTTGCTCGATGGCACGCTCACGCTCCGAGTCGGTCATCTCATCGAACTCCTGATTCCAATCCAGGTGTCGCGGGAGCTGCTTGTCGAGCAGGTCACGGAACCAGGACGGTACCCGGGGGTCCTGGGACATGATGTCTCCCGGTCCGAGCTTGGGGTCAGGGCGATTCTGTTGTTGCTCGTCGCCTTCCCCCTCTCCCTCCCCCGGCTGCGGTTGCTGGCTACCGCCTCCGCCACCTCCACCTCCGCCACCGCCGCCGGATTGCTGCTGCTCTTCTTCTCCGTCCCCGCCTCCACCTTGGGCGGCTCCCTCGAAGGTACCCTCGCTGTACTCCCCGACGTCGAAGCCGTTCTTCTGGAGGTCCTCGAGGAGCAACTTGAGGTAGGTCTCCATGTACTGGTCACGGGGGTAGTTGCGACTCTCCGGCCAGCACAGCTTCTTCTCCAGGTCGGCGAAGTGCGCGGGGTTCTCGGCCAGGAACGGTCGAACCGCTACGTCATTCGCAGCCATGTCCATGGCGATGTTGAATACCGGTTGGAAGCGCCGGAACTTTTCGGGGGAGTCGAAGTTGATGCGGTAGCGCATGATGCGTGGGATGTGCTCCAGCACCAGGTGCGCTGCCTCGTGAACCACGACCAGAATCTGCGACTCCCGAGGTAGAGAGCCGAACCAATCTGGGTCGTAGATGAAAAGGTACTTCCCTTGTGGCGTGATGGAGACCGCAGCGGTCTGTAGGCCGCGTGCTACGATTCGGGAGCACCCGTTGAGAATCCGGCCGTAGAAGTTATTTCCGCCGCGTGGACTGCATGCCCATTGCAGCACTTCGCTCAGTGCATTTCCCTCACCCATAATGTGTTGCCTCCTTTTTGACGTCTGTCTATAATTCAGTGGGCGTAAACAACAACCCAACTGAGGTAGTGATGAGCGACATTATCGACCAAACGAATGATCCGGGATTTTCGGTCCTGCGGACCATCTGCGACCAGTTTCCGCAAGTGCGGGAGATGTCCAAGACCGCTGAGCTCGACCCGGAGGTTCTTGCGGAGCTTCCGGATGCAGCGTTCGCTTGGCCAGGCCGCCGACAATTCCCGATTCACAACCGGGAGCACACGATTCTGTCTCTCGGTTACCGCAAGCACGCCAGCGCGGTTCCGGCCGACGTCGATGCGCGGCTGACCAAGGCGGCAGAGGTTTACGGCGTAGTGAACAGCGTTTTTGAAACGCCAATCGCCATCGAGAAACAGGCGTCTCCGGAGTACTGGCTGATTCCGGAGAAGAAACGGTTCCTGGTGAAAGAAGCCGCCGATGTCCCGGTCGCGGAGAAGGTGGTCCTCGAGCGATTCAAGGAGCTGCCCTTCGAAGACCGAGCTACCGCTGCTCAGAATCTCGTGAAAGTCGCCCAACACTTCGGTGTTGAACTATCTCCTTCTACCCACAAACTCGCGGGATTTACTGTGACCAGCACGCAGATGCTGCGGGACTACATCGGCGCACGCCGAGAGGCGGCCATCAAGCTCGGGTCCACCATCAGCGACGCGTATCGAGAGCTGGACGTGGGCCTTTCGGGAATGAATCCGTTCTTTTCGGATGCCAAGCAGCAGACGAAAATCGCCAAAACTCTCTATGAGTTGGACCACCAGTCTGGAGTGGAGAAGCTCTATGGGTCGAAGGTTCCGGACCCCATGCTGTCAGTCTTCAACACCACCAAGATTGCGGCTAGCCAGGTGAACCTCAACGGGGAGCTGTTCGACAAGATTAAGCTCGCGTCGTTGCCAGCAACCTTCTGGCAAGATGCCCTCGGAGAGGACGTGGCCAAGGAAGTAACCTCGGATGGAGTTGTGGACGCCGAGAAGTTGGCCCAGGTGTTGAGCACGTTGCCACAAGACCTGAAGACGACCCTCGTGACTCAGCTGACGCCCTACAAGTAGATGTACGAGAAATTGGCAGCACTCACAGAGAAGATTCCCACGCTCTGTGCCTATCACGAGAAGTCCGCGAGCGAGGAGGAGTACGCTCGGGAGCTGTTGCGCGGTCCCGATGATGACACAGCAGCGGGTCTCTTCCTGGCGGTGCGCACTCTCTACGGGTTGGACGTTCTTTCTTGGGAGCCAGAGACGCTGTGGGTGACCATGGAGAAGGACGGCTTCGACTTACCGGAAGAGGCACGCAACAAGATACAAGCCGCCATCACGCTCATCGTGAACCCCGCTTTCTACTGGGACAGCATCGCGTTTCAACGTACGGTGCAGGCTTTCAACGATATTCCTTTCGACCCAGAGGCACTTCAGGAACCAGCAGTCGCGCATATGGATTGGGCAGTCTACGAGGCAAAGACGATTCGAGGACTCGACCCGGACGACCCTGGTAAAGCGCCAGACTTTGACGAGGACGTTCAAATGTTCGTGGCGGTCGTCCTCAAGCGCGCGGGCTTCATCTACCCACCTAAGTCACTGCGGTTCTCGGAGAGCGCGCTCGATAAACTTTACGCCGTAGACCCCACCGGACTCAAAAAAGAGGTCGCAGCCGCCTGGAAAGCTGTCGACCAGAACCGTCTCCAAAACACTGAGTTTTCAGAGAATGCTCTGGGCGTACAGCTTGCCAAGCTGGCTGCTTGTTACCTCTACACCAAGGACCGTGCCGAGAAGCTAGCCGAAGAGCTAGTCGGGTTCCAGGTGACTAGCGCCTCTTCTTCTTCCGGGATTTCTTGAAGTCGTCGTCCACCGCACGGTGAGACTTATCCAACTTCTTGTGTGCCGCGACCCACTCATCGAAGGTGTACATCTTCCGCATCAGCGTCTTCAGGTACTCCTCCGCGTTGTTGGATTGTGCCACGCGCTTCATGCTGTTCATGATTGCGCCGACGTTCTCCGGCGGCTGGGTATCGATGAACCGTACGAAGTTCTCCGCTACCTCGTCCACCTCGAACTGCTTAGCGAAGAGAATCTCCAGGACGTTCATGTTGAGGTCCATGAGCGCTTCCTGGTTGGTGTTCTTGACGAGCGTCGCCACCTTCTTGCGCACCTTCCCGTAGTTCCGCAGTACGTCCTCGGGACTGATGGCCGTCGAGCGGTCACGCAAGAATGCGCTGAGCTGGTTCGTTGCGGTTTCACCGATGGACGCGGCGAAGCGCACGGAGGCGAACGTTCCTCCGAGGTTCATACCGCTGTTCTCCATCAGGTAAGCGTCGAGCGAAATCGTCTGGATGGTCGCGGGGCACGTGTACTGCTTGTTCTGTTCCCGCGCCTTCTTGTCGTCAATCATCTCCGCCTTGTTCTCGAAGAACTCCAGGATGTCGGGGTGGCACGGCTTCCGACCGCCCAGCGCATTGATGTCGACCTCCGTCGAGTGGAAGAGGTCGGTGGCTGCGTGGTCCAGAAAGGACCGGGTGGTCGGTACGGCGAAGATGAACTTCAGCCGTCGCCGCAGCGCCGCGTTGTTCTCGATCTGCGTGACCGTGTACTGTGCGGTGTTGGGGTTCATCATGGCCACCACCAGGGCGCTCTCCGGCAGGAAGTAGTTGAACATCTGCCGGTCCTCAATCATGCTGAAGAACATCGAGATGGCGTGCTGCTGGCCCTGGTTGATTTCGTCGAACATGACGATGGCCTTCTCCCCCTCGGCGGGGAAGACCTCAGGCAGCTTGATTTTGAAGAAGTCGACTCCCTTGGCGTCCTTGACGCTGGGGATGCCCGTCCCCATCAGACCGAAGTGCGCGGTCCGGATGTCACACACCCGGGCCTCTTCTTCCTCAGCCAGTTGGTGCACGATCTGGGACTTGCCCATCCCGGCCTCTCCCACGATACACCAGACACCGCGAAAGGCCTTGTGCCGCATCGAGAAGCGGAGTTGTTCCTTGATGTCGGCGATGCTCCCCGAGGGGATATCGTACAACTCGGTGTACGACATCTGTGCCTTTTCTTTTTCGTTGGTTCCAGTTGACATGTTTTCCTCCTGCCTTTTAACTTAGGGGTTACGATGCCGCGACTAAGCGCATGTTTGAGCGACGTTGCTGAGGCGTGGATACACCTCAACGGCCAACCCTTTCGTCTTGACGACTGGCCGATGCACAAAGCGTTCTACGACGGACGCTATCCCCGTACCCTGATGAAGACGAGCCGCCAGGTCGGGAAGTCCACGACCCTGGCAAACTTCAGCATTACTGAGTGCAGTCTTATACCGCATTTTTCAACAATGTTCGTCACGCCTACACGGGAGCAAACAGTTCGTTTTTCCAACTCTAGAGTGCAGAAGACGATGCGGTATTCGCCGCGCATCAACAAATTCCTGCACCCTGACCTAGCTGACCGCGTATTTCACAAGCAGTTCACCAACGGTTCGGAGATGCTCTTCACCTACGCGTTGGACGACCCGGACCGGCTGCGTGGGCCTTCGACTGACCGCAATTTATATGATGAGGTTCAGGACCTTCTTTACGACCCGGTAGTGCTCGTCGGGAATGAAACACTGTCCGAGTCAGATTATCAATACGAAACTTACGCCGGGACTCCCAAGACGATGGAGAACACCATCCAGTACCTCTGGGAGTTGTCCACTCAGACAGAGTGGGTGATGAAGTGTGATTCCTGCGGTTCGTACCAGTATATCGATACGGAGAAGGCTCTCGGAAAGACTGGTCCTATCTGCCTCAAATGCAGCGCGTATCTCAATCCGCGCAACGGGCAGTGGATTGACATGAATCCCCCGGACGATGACGTACCGGACGAAGACGTGCTGCTCAAGGGCTTTCACATCAGTCAGCTCATCATGCCGTCCAACGTGCCGCTCTCCATGAAGCATGACGCCAAATTGGAAGAGCGCGCCCTCAAACGTTGGAATCGTATTCTCCGCAAATACGAAGAGACTCCCAATCCCGCTACCTTCCGAAACGAGGTCCTGGGTGTCTCGGACGCCATTGGTACCCGGCTCATCAGCCTGGAGGAACTGCAAGCGTTATGCACCGGCAAAGAGCTTGTGCAATTTCCCAAAGACTCGGACTTCCTCGGCTACTCGATGCATGTCGCAGGCGTTGACTGGTCAGGGGGAGGGACTACTGGCATCTCGCGCTCCGTCCTCTGGATTTGGGGCTTTCGGCCCGCAGACCAGAAGATGGTGTGCCGCTACTACAAGGTCTATCCTGGGACCAACCCCGTGCATGCCGTGGAAGAGATAGCGACCATCTGTAGCGGCTACCAAGTAGCTATGGTTGCTGGGGATGCGGGCGAGGGCGCACTCGCAAACGATTTACTCCGTAAAAGCCTCGGCCATCATCGAGTGACCCAGGTGCAATACGGGTCCCAATCTCGGGCGATGAAGTGGAACGGTCAGGACCGCTACAACGCTGACCGTACCACGCTCATCGACAACTACTTCATGTTACTAAAAAAAGGAGCGGCCGAGTTAGGACCGCTCCATCAGATGCAAACCGCGATAGATGACATCCTCAATGAATACGAGGAGGTCACCCACACGGGGAAGAAAGTATGGCGGCATTCGCCACAGAAACCTGACGACTGTTTGCACGCCGGTCTCTTCGGTTGGGTCGCGCTGAAGATTAAACAAAACGACATGAAGTTCTATCAGGAGTAGTCTTCCTTGAGCGGTCTCTTTTGCGGACACCGCGCGAAGGAGCTGTTCACCGCTCCGGAGCTGTCCGCAAAACAACGCAGACAGTGAACGGAGGCATGTCCAGCGTCGAAGAGCTGCTCCGACAGCTCTGGTTCCTGGACATGGTGACGTGAGCCCATTCAGGGCTTTTCATGTGCGTTACGCGCATGGTTTTCCGGAATCGCCGGATCGAAGACTACAACTTCGTGGTCGCGTTGCTTGGTGGACTTCCTTCCTCAGACCTGGAGGAGGAAGAGAAGTCGCTACCGCAGGCGGCGAGTACTGCTCAGCAAGCCGAGGAGTACCGCTCAGGAACGTAGTCAGGATGTTGCATCCTTTTGTCAGCAAATGACTCCAACGCTGGTAGTTCGATTCGACAATGTGAGTGGAAATGACCTTCCACTCAGATTGGAAAATCGAATGGCGAAGCTGCCCCCGAGTTGGTTCTGTCAGATTACGGTTACCAGCTTAATCAAAGAACCACTCGGGTTAGGACCTGTTCTTATACCGTCACGAGCTGCTGGAATTCGGAGCGGATATCCTGCTCGATGTGTTCGTCTTCGTCACCCAGACGGTACTCTGGGTTCTCGGAAAGGTAGGACTCGACAGACGCTAGCTCCCCGTAGCTCGGGCCGACTTCCACGTCCCATTTGAAGGGGACCGGCATCCAGGGGTACTGCTCTCCCACACGCTTTACGCCGTATTCCTCGATGAAGTCCGGAACCTGTGAGATGTACTGCTTGGGGATTTCGAAGACCACAGAGTCGTGAACGGTGATGAGCATGCGTCCGTGGAAGTCTTGTTCCAGCGGGTCCATCAATTCGCAGAGTACCCCAAGAACCACATCAGATGACGTGCTCTGAATCTTGAAGTTGACGGCCTGGCGTTCGGCCTTGTTACGGAGGTGGAAGATGAGCCCCTTCAGGTTGAAGCGGCGGCGGCGACCCAGAAAAGTCTCTACCGTCTCGAGGTGGCGTACCTGGTCCTTGGTGAGCCGGATGTAGTGCTTGATAGTAGGGAACATCTTGAAGAGGGTGTCGATGATGACGTCTGCTTGCTCCTGGGGGATGCCCACGATGTAAGACACCTTTCGGGGACTCGCCCCGTAGAGGATGCCGAACACCACACGCTTGATGGTCTTGCGCAGTTTGCCCAGGCGCTTTCCGTACTCCGGGTCGGGTCCTGGGTTTTCCGGGGTGCCCTTGTAGTAGTCGCGTTTCTGGAAGTCCTCGTAGGACCATGCGTGCTCGTCGTCGATGCCGACAGTTTCCATCACAGCTTTCCGCATTATGGGTTCCACATCCTGCAACACCGTCGCAGGGTTGTAGACCATCGAAGCGAAGAAGCTGTGGGGGTCCATTCCGTCGTTCAGCGCCTTGATGAGATTGGGGTCCCGACTGTAGGCAGCGTAGATTCTAACCTCAGCGGCCTTGGCGTCCGCGTTGACGATGACCTCGGTTTCCGGGTCCGTAGGAATGAACATTTTCTTGAGGTTGTGCTTGCCGATGCGCACTGGGACATTCTGCATGTTCTCGTCGGAGCTGCTGAGACGGCCAGTCGAGGTCCCGGCAATGTGGAATGAGGTGTGCATCCGTCCGTCTTCCATGCTCAGAGTCTGGACGTTGGCGACGAACGTGTTTCGGGCTTTGCTAGTCGCTCGGAATTTGAGAACAGCTTTGGCAAAGGGGCATTCGAATTGCGTGACGAGGCTCCGCAAGAACGCTTGGTTCGTGGACTCAAGGCCGGTGCTGGTGTAGATAGGTTCCACCCTACCGCGGTAACAAATTGCTTCTTGGGTTTCCGGGTGCAGGTAGCCAGACGCGAACAGTATCTTGCGGAGGTGGGCGGTGCTCCCCGGATTAAAGGGGTCCTTGAGCACCTTCGGTGGAATCATCTCATTGAGAATCTGCCTGGACTGCCGCAAAGACTGGTCCATGTCGATGATGAGCTCGTCAATATAGTCGTGGTCTGCGCGGATGCCCGTGGCTTCCATCCTGGCCAAGGCACGCGTCGCTGGAATCCCGCGCTTAATCATCAGCTGTCGAAGTGGATTCGGGTCTTTCACACCTGGACGAGCGATGGCACGCATGTACTTGTTCTTGGTCTTCCACAGTTCGTTACGCTTCTTGTAGAGGCGCTTGTTTTCCTCCGCCATGCGTCGCATCTGGATGATGGCAATCTGCCGGGTTACGTCGCCGTCGATAGCACCGTACTCGTTCAGCTGTTTGAGCGGTACGTATAGAAAACCATCGTCCTCTGCCAACTTCTTGGCGGCACCCCGCAGTTTGGATTTGGGAATGGTAGGTTTGACACCATCCGCTTCGTTTTTGAGCTGTTGCACCTGGGTCGGGGCTTCGAGCATGTTCAGAATGTCGTGGAGTTGGTCCTCGTATCCAGCGTACTTCGGGAGCATCAGCTTGGTGACATCCTTGAGGCTGTAGTAGCCCTTCTTATCTTCTTCAAGGAGGTGCTCACCTATCATCGTGTCCCAAGAAATGCGACGAATGTAGAAACCTTTACGCTCGAAGACTTTCAGGTCGTACTTGATGTTGTGGCCTACTTTGGGCTTGGAGCATGTTACCAGCTCGGCAATATACGGGCGCACGGCTTCCGGCTTCCAAGGAGTTTCCGGATGTTCATAGGGAATGGAGCACGCCTGCCCTTCTTCCCAGGAAGCCACGACGCTCAAGAGCTTGAGCTTTTGTCTATGGGGGTGCAGAGTGTTCGTTTCAGTGTCCAGAGACAGCAGCACATGTCGAGGGTCTTTGCCTGGAGGTGCGTAGTTGATGATGAACTCGACGAGTTCCCGCACTTCTTTGGGCGATGAGGGAAAGATGTAGCTCTCAACTATCTGCTCCATGGGGACCACGGTCTGGACTATCTCTCCTTTCGAGAGTGCGTACGTTCCGTGGATGAAGTTTTCGACGTGGCGCTCCAGTACATTGACGTACCCGGACTTGGCCGCGAGCTGACGTTTCGATAATGACGGATAGATAAAAACGCGACGTCCTTGAACTTGCACCTCCAAGAATTTACCCTGCACTTCTTTGTACTTTCCGTACTTGACTCCGAGGGAGCGTAGGACAGCGGGGCCGAGGGCCAATACGGCGATGGGCCGGTGCTGGGGAGCGTGCTTCAGTAGTTCTCGGTGGAAGAGCGGTGAGCAGCAATCGCCCATTCGCTTGTTGGGTTTATCGATAGCGCAGCGGATGGCATAGGTATAACGCCCTTCTAGCCCCGCAAACATCCGGTTGTGCTCTTTAAAGCGCGATACGGTTTGCCGGATGATGCGTTCGGTATCGAGAGACCATCCCTGGTGGTTATCCAGGTCTCCGGATGGCCCCATGACGTGGGGAGACTCCGCGATGATGTAGTAGTCGGCGGGTGTATGGTCCGCACCGATGCCTTCGGTGTAATGTTTCTTGCGGTAAAGGGGGCACTCAGAACAGAGTGGGCCTTTCCAGGCCCTGGCACCGCAAAGATTGCAGTCTATGTAGTCGCTACCAGTCGACGTTGCTTCCGAAGTCTTCGTCGATGTCTGGTTCGTCGAGTGAGGGTTCTTCGGCATCGGGGGTATCCTCCGCTTTTTCTTCGGGTAAGTCTTGCGTGACGCGCAGCCAGCTGTCCGGTACTTTCAATACCACGACGTTTTCTAACTTAACGCCCGCGCCCAGATAGGGTCCCACACGTTGGAGAATCCCAGATTCTTTGATTTCCTTCCTAGACAGCGCCATACGATGACGGCCGAGTGTGTCTTTCAACCGCTGTGAAGTAATGCCTTTATTGAGTAGGTGCGGCGGTAGAAGTCGGGGGATGACTTGTTCCACGAGGAACAACAGCAAGTTCTGCTGTGAGTCGTAATAAACTCCACACGCTCGGGAGTTAATCTCGGCGCGGCGCTCGCTATTTATCAGCATCTGTGAAACCGAGTAGCTGAGTTTGGTGTCGGGGTCCCACAAGTTGGAATTCTGGAGGAGAGCGTCGAGATATGTCTCGGACTCGGTAACGGAGCCCGCGACGGTTAGCACGTCTTCATGTTGTGCGGCGTAATCCCAGAAGAACTGCTTCCAATCTATATCGAGCATCTTGAACAATGCCATTACGGGGTAAAGGTTGGATGCGAATCGCCACTCCACATTGACGGGAAGTTCAGTGCGGAACTCCACGTACTCTTCCATGATTTCTTCAGAAAGTTTGCGGAGCTTTAGGGCGTGAGGATACATCCCTGTGCATAGGCCCCGACGCATTTGGTCCAGTTTTTCGCGGCCTAACTCCCGCATGATAGGAACGTCAGCGCGAGTCCGAAACTCGGTCTTATGCATCTCAATTTGTATCAGGCGATTCAGGTCCTGCGGTTTCTCCGCCGCGGTTATGGCGGCAAACAGAACGGGATGGCGTAGATGGAGTTTGATGGGGACACCGAGAGGCTGACCGACAACGCGCCGTACTTCACCGGTAATCATGGAGCGGTAGATTTCATATATCTGTTGAACCTGATGCCGGTTTTTACCGTCAAGTTCGAATTCGTCGAGGACCAGGAGACGAGAGTCGCCACTGGCTGCTTGAATGACGCCCTTGGCAGAGTAGCTCGTCCATCCGTTGGAGTGCTGGAGAAGTTGGATGTGGTCGAGGTTGTTCATGCCTGCGAACGACGCGAGAAGCGACGACTTACCCGAGTGTGTTTCTCCGGTGACGAAAAGCATCATGGGGTTCGGGAAAACATCCATGATGGGCATGAGCATGATTATCGCTGCGAGGAACCGGGCAGTGATGTCGTGGTTTTTGAACCGGAACCCGCACTGGTAATACGTAACTATGTCCTCGTAGAGTTGTTTCAGGTCGACATCTTTACCCTGGTTGAGTGCGTCTAGGGTGAGACCGTGGGGAACCCAGCTTTCTGGCATCCCATGACTCAAGTCTCCGTTGAATACGATGCCTCGGTCGGAAGGACCCGCCAGCAACTCGTATGTCGGCTCGGGACCATCACGGTCGACGCGGAAAACGTCTCGACCACAGACAATATACTCCTTCGGGTCCGTGGCATGTTCTCCCTGCCGCATGCAGTGATAGCCCTGATTCAACTTGGTAGCGAAGCGCGTATCAACTGCTCCTTGGGCGAGACTATTGACGGCTTCCTTCGTGTACATCCGCAAGTTCTGATTGAGCTTGCGCATCCCGAGCCCTTCACTCTCGTCCGGTGGCGTGAGGAACGCCGGGAATCCCACGTTCTCTTTGGTAAATTCCACGAGGTTGCCCGCGAGAGGTGCCAACTCCGAAGCAATGGACTGCTCGCTATCGAGCTTCACCGTAGTGAAGGTCTTGTTTATCTTGTGGAACAGGAGAAGATCGCGGCCATTGTCACGGGGGAGGGTCCCCACGACGAAGAAAATGTCCGACAGCGCCTCGCGTACTCGGAGGATGAAACCGAGTTCGTTGTCCTCCCGAGTTGTAATCTCGAGTTTGAGTATTCGCTCAGGTATTTGGGGGTAAGCTTCGGAGACGGCCTTGACGTAGGCCGCTTCTTCGAGTCTGTGTCGAAGGTATCGTCCATGTTCGGATGCTTTCTCTATGAGAGCGCGATGGTCTTCCTGGTTTAGCCCGTCCAACTCATGGCGTGCGCGTTCGAATGCCCAGTTCCAGGGTGCTGTGAAATTGTCATCGCTCTTCTTCCAGATGGTTTCTTCAACTTTGGCAATCCCTAGCTGTTGGGTGTTAACCGCTTCGTCCAGGTCTCCGGCGGGGAGTAACTCGTCCCAACCGACGAACACACGGGTAGGCAGTTCTCGAATATTCTCGAGCCAACCCTGAACTACCGTATCTCCGCCCGCCTTCCCTTTCTTTGGGCTGTCGCCAATGAGGAATATCTTTTCAATCCCGGATTCCTTCAGCACCGGTTCAATATGTGCTGCACCTCCGAGACCTCCAGCGGAGACGATGGGGAAATGGATGCTCCCTGACTTCATGAACTGAGCCATGACGGACATCGCGTCCATCTCGCCCTCGGTCACGTACACATAGTTGGAGCCTCCCGGCTTGAAGAAGGACTTGTAGGCATCCCATCCAAGACCGTAGAGGCCGAGGTTTTCTTCGAAGTCGTCTTCGGGGATGGCGTAATCCTTGGAGCCGGAGACAGGTACCCGCAGCTTCAAGCGCCCGATTTCCTTTGGCGTCACATGGAGCGGCCAGATGATTGCACCGTTGAACTTGGTGTTGTTGTACGTAGCTTCGAGATAGACGGTGACGTCATCGGTCAAGTCTTCGGGTTTATCGCTAGTGGGGTTTGCGCGCCACGCCTTGAATCGGCGTTTGTACTGATTGGAGAGCACTTGCTGGAGATTCAGGAGCGGAGGCATGATGCCTACCGGTAGAGAACTTAGGACCGACTTGGGAACATGCCGTTGGTTTATCAGCCAATCTACCGCCTGATGCGCGTAGGGGTGCGCGGAGGAATTTGCCAAGGCGTCTACGAGGATGTCCCTAGCTGCACTGAAAATGGCGTTCTTGACGAGCTGGTTCTTGCGGCGTGCTTCGAGTTCGGCGGCAGCCTTCTTCGGCAGAAAGCTGAGGTTGTATTTTTCTTGTAAGAACTGGAGGGTCTCGGCTTCCGAGATACCCTTGGTTATAGCAATAAGTTCGACGGGATTCGAAGTGAAATAGCCACAACCAAAACACTTGGCAAAGCAGCGGTCATCTTCGTTGGGTCCAGAGTGGAGCCAGAAGGATGGAGTATGATCCGCATGGTCGGGATGCGGACACCGCCCTAGCAGCGTATTTCTCGCGTGTACTTGAAACGCGTTATTGGGTTTATGCTCTTGAAAGAGCGTCAGCCAGTCACGAACATCAATCTGTCGCCAGATTTTTTTAAGCTGTTCCCGGCTGATTCCTTTCTTCTTTTTCCGTTTGGTCGACGACATCGGCATTTGTCCCCGAACTGAAGGCAGGACACTTCGACTTGTAGTCACACCAGTCGCAGAGCCTGCTAGTTCTGTACACTGAGAAGTCAGTGCAGTCTTGGGTTGCTTCGTTCAAAAACGCAACGAACTTGTTCATCAAGGCAAGGACATCGGGCACATCAATGAACTTGCCCAGCTCTATCCGGTCAGATTTGAGCCAGTTCACACCGGACATAATCCGAGTGAGTTCTGGATGGTGCGCCTTCAGTAGAATCTGATAGGCGAGAAATTGTTTCGCGTAATACCTGAGCGTGCGTTCTCGGCCAGTCTTATGGTCGATGACGAGACCATAGGGCTTAGAAGCAAACCGCACTGATATGTCTACCACTCCGCGGAGGAAGGCATTCTCGTTATCGAAGAAATTCTTAACGATGTTTCCTTCGAGGTCCACCGCGAGTTTTTGTTCGAGCTTTGGTTCGTGGGTTCCATGCTTCTCGCAATAGAAACGGAACTTCCGCAGAAAGTGTTCCATCGCGGGGAGGAAGGCCCACATACGTTCTATCTCAGGAGAAGTTAGTTCGTACTCTTCAATAGCGAAGTCAATCGACTTGGAAACCGAGCGCCCACTCAAGGCGTATTCCAATGCCTTGTGGGCAGCTTTCCCGACGAGCGCATCCACGTTGGTTTTGCGCTTTTCCTTTACGACGTAAGCAAACCAGAATTTCTTAGGGCATTCTTTAGCGGTATCCGCCTTGCTCACCGACCAGGGGGCGTGTTCAAGAACGAATTGGGAGGGTTTGATGTCGGCGGTCATTGCGATACCTCTTTAGAAAAAAAGAGAGTGGGGCTATTAACCCCACTCTCAGTCGGTCCTACATATCCTCGGGCATGTCTTCCATGCTGCCGTACCCTTCGTCGTCCGAGTCGGTAGTCATTCCGGGTACATCCTCGTCGTCGAAGTCTTCCATTGCCCGAGCGGCCTGCCGATAGATGCGCGCAATGCCGGAGTAGATGAAGTCTCGCTCCGCCAGGGTGCACATCGCATCACAGAAGGGGTGGAGCTTTGTGTCCACCGTCTCGCCTTCGACAGGCTCGACTTGCATCACGTACCAGCGGCGGCTCTTGTCCTGTGAAGATTTCCGCTCTTCTGATTTGATGCTGAACCACCGTGCCCATGGGACCTTGCCGCGCTTGACGAACTTCATCAGCTGCCGACCAGCAGGCTCGGAGGTGCGTTGGAAGCGCACCAGTACAATGTCCTTCAAGTTTTGCGTGAGCATGAAGGCCATCACGTCGTTGGCGCACTCGTTGGGTTTGCCGTCTTTCCATGGCCGGTTGGGACAAGTATCGCAATCGCCGTAATGGGAGCCCTTGTGACGGTCCATGGAAGTGCACACCGGCATGCGCACGGCATTTTCCCCATCACGAGCGCCCCACATGGTTCGGCCTTCCCAGATGGCCAGAACCGCACCGATGAATTCCTTCCCCACGTTCTCTTTCGATGACATGTAGAACTGGCCGGGGATGGCAGTCTCGGGGCGGTTGGGGTCTGCTCCAGTTCCTTGGAACAAGCGGAGTTCCGTGAACTCCGGCTGGGTATTGGAAGAGAGAATCCCTTTCCGGTCAGGATTCATGCGTTGCATGATGTCCGAGATTGGGTCTTGCATCTCGTCGGGGAGCTTCCAGATGATGTCCCAGACTTTATCCTCGTTGAGCCCTTCGTGCTCAATCCGGAGGATTTTCTCTCCGTATCGGTGGACAAATGATTCGTTGTTTTCTCCGTAGAGGGCTAGGAGCTTGGACCCACCAAACTCATCTGCCGTTTGGGCCAGTGCTTCGGCATTGGCCTCTTCTGTTTCGGTTTGTTCCTCCTGCTGCGGTTCTTCTTCCGGGACGGAATCGGGTTTGTCGTCTGCCTTTTTTGCTTTACTCACTTTTGCTTTCTCCTCTTATTTCCGAGATGTTTCGGCAACTTGGGATAATAGCTCGGACTGCTTGCGCTGTCCAGACCTTTTGAGTACAGTCAGTGGTTAAGACAGGAGGCCTTACTATGGACGACTTCTTCTCGGACCGAGTGTTCCGAGATTACTACGAAGACGTGGGCAAGCACCCTATCTTAACCGCTGCTGAAGAGAAAGCTCTACTGGTACGCTATAAAACGTGCCCTCATTGTAAACGACGTCTCCCTCATCGAGTACGTGTGCAGAACTGTCCTCGCTGCGCTACCGCCGCGCCGGAACGTAGCAACGGACGCGTGTACGTATGCGAAAGATGTACGCTTCGATACGAAACGCACGTCAGTCCCAAGTACTGTCCGTCATGTGGTGCCGACCGCGATATGGAAGCGCGCAACAAATTAATCGTTTCCAATTTGCGTTTCGTGATGACCACGGCACGCAAGATTACTAAGAATCCAATCCACGTCCAACGGCTCGTATCCGCAGGAAATCTGGGACTCATCATTGCAGTGGATAAGTTCGACCTAAGCAAGAAAACACGTTTCTTGACCTACGCCGCGTGGTGGATACGTAAGGAAATGATGGATGAGATACACAACAGTCACCTGATACATATCCCTTCCCATAAGCAGAAAGCACATCGTCGGGCTCAGAAGTACGGAGTGTATGTCTGTAAACATTGTGACCTCCGACTTGAGGACCCAGACATGCTCGACGCGAGTCTTAAACACCCATGCACGACGGGTACGCACGATTTCATGCTCGTCGACGAGAGTCCTTCCTTACATTCGTTTATGACCATCGACAACCTCCCAATTGCCGATGCCCATCAGAATATAGAAGAGACCACCATCGACTCCGACGTAGCGGGACTATTACACGCTGTGCTACATCGGATACCCATCCGCGAGCGTGACCGGTTCATCATGATGCAATACTTCGACGTCGCCAAGGGCGAACGTCGCTCCCACAGTAAAAGTCTGCATCAGCTAGCCGCAATCACGGGCATCACGCCGGAGCGTGTGCGTCAGGTCAAGGAAGATGCCTTGAAATTCTTACGGCTGGAATTGGACCGGAAATGTGTGCGGAGTCTGTCGGACGTTTGCGCCTAGTCCTCGAACTCCATGATGCCCGCGGCTAGTTCGAGGCCCTGAAGGACGCCCTTGTAAAAGGCGTTCTTCTTGGGGCTGCGGGTCTTGACGCGGACACCCTCGTAGTAGTTGAGCAACTCGAGGGCCTTCGTCTTGCTGACCATGTTGAGTTCGTACTCGCCGTAGTCGGTGGTCTGGGGCTTGCGTCCGCTGCCGCTGCTGCTCTTGCCGGAGGCCGCTTTGCCTTTGCCCTTGCCCTTGCCGTCCTTGCCCTTGGCCTTCTTGGCTTCGGTCTTGGCCTTGGCTTTTTCCTCCTTGCGGTGCAAGTAGTGGGCGGTGACCTCTTCCAGGTCGGTGACGGTCATTCCCTCCAGGCATTTCTCGAAGAACTTCTCCTGGATGGTCATGTCTTCTTCTTCGTTCACGCGCAGAAGCTGGCGCGCGTGGCCGGGAGTGATTCTCTCATCCCGGAGGGCGCGCTGCATCTTGGCGGGCAGCTCGAAGAAGGACAGGTGCTGGCTGACGCTGCCCTCGGTCACGCCACAGGCGCGGGCGATTTCGCGGTTCTTCTTGCCGCTCTCGCTCAGCTCTTTGAAGACGCGAGCCTTCTCCATGGGGTTGTGGCCCTCCCGCTGGAGGTTGACCACGAGACTGTGGAGGTAGTCCTCCTCGGCCTTCCCGGTCTTCGGCGCGATACGGATGGTCTTGATTTTGAGGTCCTTCAACACCATGTAGCGCCGCCGCCCGTCCACGAGCAGGAACTTCCCACCCTTCTGCGGACGCACGAGCACTGGCGTCTGCTGGCCGCACTCCTTGATGGAAGTGGTCAGGTCTTTCAGACTCCCGGGCTTATCGCGGTTCCAGTATTCTGGCAGCACGATGTTTGCGAGGTCTGTTTCTGGGGGCACCGGTAGCGTGTTTTCGGTTTGTTTCTCCGACATTTTTGCTTCCTCCCTGTTGGGCTTTAGTCGTCGTCGGAATCGTACTCTAGTTCGTCTAGAAGTTTTTCTTTATCGATTAAGGTAAGGTCAAGTTCTTCAGGGGGAACACCCTCCAACACTTCTCCCAATGTGTGGAAGAGTTCCACGGAAAGGGGCTGAAGACTCCGCGCGTCATTGTACACAATCATGTACAATGCACGGATAGTACGAAGCTGCTGTTCCGGGGGAACAGCTATTCTTCGAACGGCGCGGTTCCGCACACCGGACATACTAGGACTCCCGTCTCGTCCTGGTTGCGAAGTTTGGCGTCGCATTTGGGACATTTTGGCGTCTCGTCATCCGCAGTTTTCGGTTGCGTTTCCGCCTCCTCAACCCCGTACTTCTCCATTACTTCTCACCTCCTTCTCCCTCGGTCGGCCCGGGTTTCGGTTTCTTTTCCTTCCTCTTCGTCTTCTTCTCGGATGGAGTACGTTCCAACCGGGCACAGATATCGTCGATGAGGTCACGTACCCGCGGCTTGCAACCGCGATGTCGCTTGGCGTTTTGCGGGTTCTCGCACAGGTTGTCGAGGGTGTCGACTTGGAACTTTTCGGGGTCGTCCCCGAGACGATGGAGGATGATGACCTCCGGGTTCACCTTCACGTCGAGCTTCTCGGCGTAGGCCTCCAAGTCAGCAATGGCAGAGGTCTTGACCTCATCTTCCTCGATGAGTTCTTGGGCCTCCGCCATGGTCACTTCGAGTGTTTTCGTCTTGGCACAACGACCACACTCACGGTCCACTCGCATTTTCGTTGTTCCCATACTCTCACGCTCCTTGCTGCGTTGCTTCGATCCGCTTACACGTAGCGGGTCCGGGGATACCATCCATCGTGATTTGGTCTTCGTAGTGTCGCTTGTTCCAATCGGCCTGGAATCGCTTCACCGCCTCGCGGGTCTTCGGTCCGAACTTGCCGTCCACCTCGAGCGGGTATCCCAAAGCCGACAAAGTAGACTGAACGTCACTGGTGCTCCAATTGATATCGTCATCGGCGTCATCGTCGTGTGTGGGCTCACCGTGCCCGTACTCAGGATTCTCCTCTTCTTCGTCGATGTCGTCGACCTCTACGATGTCACCTATAACATCGAGGGTCTCTTCGTAGTGCTGAATGAACGCGTATTCCGTAACCGGCAGCCGGTCGAAAGCGGCTTCGTTCACGTCTTCGAAGGGCCAGAGTGGCCCCATGTCCGGCTTACCCGCACGCCATTCTTGGTGCTGTGTCATCCGGCTGGCGTGAAGTTTACCCTGTAAAGCTGTGATGACGATGCGCTTCAGAATGATGCAGTTCTCAATCTGGTCGACGGTGAACGGTTGCATCACGGAATGCCCCCGGAAGGGAGCGTCCAATCTGACGGGGGGAAGCTCTTTTACCAAATTTTCTGGCAAAGGTTTGGTGTATTTGTTCGGCCAGTAACACCACTTGTCCTTGTGCTGGCGCAAGCCTCCCGCGTTGACCATCTCGATGGAAATGGAGTCGTTATTCCGTTTTGGCTCATGCCAGGACTTGTGCATGAGGGGAACGATGTAGAACGGGAGCCCGTGGTGCGGCATCACGAAGTGCGTAGACGCACCGTTGTACTTCCCGTTGTCCTTCTTTTTTGCGCTGAACCAGTTCAAGGTCGACCAGGCCGAAATGCCGGTGGTGAAGTGGTCGGTCCACCAGAGTTCATCCCGCTTCTTGAGGACGTTCTGGTTGCACTGCTTAGTGGGGTAGTACGCCGCAAGGTTCTTATTCTTCGCCAGAATCCTCGCATGTGAATCAATGAAGAGTGCGTTGAGACATTCGCACGCTTCATCTGGGCTAAGAGGGATGCCTTTGCGCACCTTGTCCCAGATCGTTTCGACGAGAGCCTTTGCGGCCTTCTTTTCCTTCTTCACGAGGTCCCAGAATTTCTTCTGCGCCATGGATGTGTAGTTGGTGAGTTCCGTCATTTTGGCCCCCTACAGCGGCTGTAGTACCCACAGAATTTTTCAGTGCACACCCAGGAAGTAGGGTCGCACCGCGGAAAGATACCCTTTTTGATGTAGTCGACTACTTCTTCCACGTCTTCGACCAACACCCGTTTATCGGTCACGTCACGTCTTGACTTTAACGGTTCGTAGCGTGTTCCGGTTTTCTGGTCAAGGAGCAAGTCGACACGAACACGGTCAGTGTTCTCAACGATGGCGTAAAACGTGAGTTGGGGTGCGTGACGTACTTTTTGTGGGGGCCATTTGCGCCCTGTCAACTTCAAGTCGGAGACAACTTCAATCCTCGGCGGATTCTCGGGGTCGTCATCAACGGTCAGCTCATCCTCTTCTACGCTATCCACCAAGTCGATGAAACCTCGAACCGGCACTACTCCGATTTTGACCGCGAAGGCGTGCTCCACTTTGACGGGGCGTATCTTGGGAACTGCGTCTTGGTAGTAGGTCCGGAATGTGTAGAGGGTGCGGTCTTTCAAGAGTCCCAAATCGGTGCTCTTCTCGTCTTCCGCAAGTTCCACGTCTTCGATTTCTGTGTCGTACGCATCCGCCACGCTCTGCGTGGCATCTTCGAGGGGCAACGGCTCTCCGTGCTCAATGGTATGTTTGTGCGTGACCTCGGCCCCCTTATGCACTGCGCGACCGCGGGCCGCGGCAATACCAGGAGCCGAAATCAGGTTCTGGACGTACCGATAGGAGTACTGCCGGGGGCAGCGCCGGTACATGTCGAACTGTGAGGGGGACAGGACTCCTCGAGGAATATCGGGGTCCGTAAAGTCAGGGGGGTAGTTGAATTTACTCTCGTAGTCTTTTCCCATGTCAATCCTCGTCGCCGAACTCGGTCCCAGGAGGGGGTGGTTCGTGACTTTCGGTGGGTCCGAGGGGCCGTACTCCGGGAACACCCGCGCGTGCCAGGTCTTCACTCTGCCCCAGGATGCTCCCCATAGAGGGGCTATCGTCGCTGACCTCGTGAGAGGGGCGAATTCCTAGCTCTTCAGTCTCAGAAGTCTCAATGGTTCGAACTTGTAGGGAATCGGTAGCAGTGGGCTTTGGCGCTACCTGTGCCATTTCGCCAACACGCACATTCTTAATGGTGACGTAGAACGGACGTGTCTTGATTTCGATGTCTTCTTCTTTTAATTCGTACCCGAGACCTTTACTCAGTAAAGCTAGGAGCTCCTTCTTCTCCAGTTTGATTTCCATTGTTCCCTCGTCGCTGCGTAGGCTTGATGAGCCCCGGTCGAGTAACGATGCGACCCATCGCAGGGGTTAATATACACCCTTTAGTCCACGGTTGAATACCCTTTTCAAAACATTTTTCGTGTTTATCACAGAAAAGGCAGTTTATATCCTTCGTTAACGTTTTTGCGATGTCTTTACGCCGGTCTAAAGCCGCAAGTTGTTGCCGCTCTAAAGACCCGCGTGCCAGCAAACGATACACCATTACCCGTGAGGTCTGCCCTAGACGGTAGTTACGTCCCCGCGATTGTTCCCAGTCTTCAAGCTCCCAGGTGCGGCTGTAGTATATCGTGTACGCGGCGGCAGTGAGAGTGATAGCGATACCCGTGGATATCTGTGCCAGGTAAACGCGACAGTTTTTCTCCTCCTGAAATTCTTTTTTGTAGACGTGAACCTTTCCCGAATTCTTTCCGTCCACTCGGACGTGTCCCCATTTTTTCTTTCGCAACAGCGCCTGGATGTCGTCGAGTTCGGCCTCGTAAACCGCCCAGACGATGACCTTGTTTCCCTCTTCGCTCAGGATGTCCGTGAGCAGCTCCTCTAACGCTTTCAGTTTCGGGTTGCTTGGAAACCGGAGGGTCTCTCGCGCGCCCCAGTTCTTCAGCTCGTCTTTCTTGTGACAGAGGGGGGTTCCTGGGTGAATCTTGTTGACGACACAATCGTTCAGGGTTTCGCAGTCGTCACAGACGTTCATCTCCTTGGGAGAATAGAGGAAACCACTACATATTTGTAAGAGCTTCGTGATGCGGATGGCGCTGTTGTGTAGCTCGAGAGGTTCTGCGTTGTGGCGCTCTATCTGCATATCCGTAATGGCGGTGTTGTAGGCTTGCATCTGCTCGGAGGACAATTCGAACTTGATATTCTGGTCGAAAATGCCAGGGAGACCTTCGAGTTCTTGTTCACTGGAGACTTCGCGTAACCGTCTGTTTAGGACGTGGAGGTTCTTATACCCGATAACTATCTTGTCGTTTCGAGGCGAAACTTCTGTATAAGTCTGCCCGAACGTCTTCCAGTTTTCCGGGAAGATGTACCGGGCGAGGGCCTTCATCTGGGGGAACATATCCCGAGGGTCGCCGAGAGTGATGGTGCCGGTCAGCCACACTCGACGCGGTAACAGTGTCGCTAGCTTCAGGACTGCGCGTGTTCTCTTGCTCCGGATGGATTTGAAACGGTGTGACTCGTCCGCAATCAGAAGTTCAATCGGCAAATCACTCAGCCACTGGATGTCATTCCCCACGAGGAGGCGTACCTCTTCGTCTATCTCTCTGGTTTTACGCCCCCGTATCCATTCTTGGGCCAGACGAGCTTGAAGTTTGCGGCTATTTGTACGCCGTAAAGCTTTTTGTAGTTTCGGGGTTGGGTAGAATTTTGCCTTCTCGAAGAGTTCTGCGGCCTCTCGGTAAAGGGTGGGGGTGCCGTAGCGCGCGGCCACATCGTAGGAGACTATGAAGATGTCTACGTCTGACTGGTCGGCTAGCACATCGAGTTTGGCCTGGGCGGAGGAGCCCAACATCTGAGCGGTGCTGAGAGTCCCTTCCGTGTGCATCTGTGTCTCTTCTGCCCAGTTCATGATAGCCACGACCGGACAGAGCACGAGGGCTCGAGCCTTGAGGATGTCAACGGCGTCGACAGCGACTTTCGTTTTGCCAGTACCCATGGCCCAACGGAGCACCCAGCGGTGATTATAGAGTATCTCCGCTAGCCCTCTTTTTTGGTGTTCGAGGGTCGAATCCTTGTACGGACCTTTGAACTCGTAGGCTTCAACGAATTCCGTTTTCTCCTCTAAAGTTCCAACGCTCGCAATCCACTCGGCGGCTTTAGCCGTAAACGTTCCTTCTTTATGGACAACTTCAATATCGTGTAGTACTTTTTCGAGAAACGGTGGGTAAGCCGGAAAGAACCAACAGCGAGTTTTCTTGTCGTACGTTGCCCCATACACACGGAACCACTCGGCGTCACTTCGCTGCACCCGGAAGAGCGGGATTTTGTTTACGAAAACTGTGTCGATTTCCACGACTGGCTCCTGTATCCTATGATTTGATGACGAGGTTGTTCACGTAAGGAGACCCTACGATGACGACGGGATACAATATCGTTGACCCTTTCCTTTATGGGAAGCAGGGCGCGACGCACTCCAACCCGTATTACACATACAGTCAACTCTACAGCCCTAAACGGCTTCGAGATTTGTTCAAGTGGTGTGAATATCTGTTCTACAACAGCTCTCACATTTACGCCGCCCTTCGGAAGTTTGGTGAGTATCCCATCACTGAGGTTACCTACGATACGACGAATGACGCCCTAAAGCAAAAGCACAAGGTACTTCTTCAGAAAGTCATCCGTATCCGCGAACTCCTGATAAAGGCGACCCTCGACAAATTCGTTTATGGAAACGCCTTCATCTCAATGTATCAGCCCTTTGTGCGGTACCTACGATGCCCGCACTGTTCTACGCTGACGAACATCCAGCACGTCAACTACAAATTTAGCGTTCGGAATTTGCACTTCTCCTACACCTGTCGGGCATGCGGTACCGCTGTGCGCGCCAAAGAGAAGGATGTCGAAGATCGAAAGTTGATGCTCAGTCGGAATATCAACTTCATCCGGTGGGACCCCAAGAAGATGGACATCGACCACAATCCGATGACGGGTGAGTCGGTGTACTACTACGAGATTCCGCAGTCGGTCATCCAGCGCGTTAACGACGGGCACAAGACTCTCATTGATACATTGCCTATGGGCTTCTTGAAAGCCATCAAGAAGAACAAACCATTCCGGTTTGCACCAGATGCGGTCTTCCACATGAAGATAGGTGGCCCTGCTGGAATCAACCCGCAGTGGGGTTTGCCCCCGCTTATCACGGCGTTGCAGCTCTTCCACTATACGGCGGTGCTTCGTAAAGCAAACGAGGCTATCGCGTTGGAATACCTTGTACCATTTAGAATCATACATCCCGCACAACAGAGCGGGAACGCGGACCCCGTACAGCAAATCAGTCTCGAGAACTGGCGCGACGAAATGGCGCGCAACTTTAAGATGTGGCGTAAAGACCCTCTACACACGATGTGGGCACCGATTCCCGTCGGAATGACCCAAGTAGGGGGTCAGGGACGCGCGTTACTCACTCTGGGGGAAGTCCAAGAGGCCGAGAAGAACATCGTTGCCGCTCTTGGCATCCCGATTGAGTTCCTTTACGGGGGTCTCACGAAGAGCGGGATGGAAGCAACCCTCCGTCTCATTGAAAATCAGCTCGAAACCCACGTCAACGACCTCAAGGACTTGCTCCAGTGGGTGGACGATAGCTGCTCGAAATTCCTTGGTTGGGAAAAAATACCGGTGAGCCTCACCAAGTTCCGAATGGTGGACGACTACAACAAGCAGGGAATGATGCTTCAGCTCTGGCAACAGGGTAAAGAGGGCGGTCCTCAAGTCGTTTCGGACACCACAATGGCTGAACTCAATGATATCGACCTCTCGCAAGAAGAGGAACGCATTAAGCAAGAAACGCTCGATGCCTACCGGCGTCAACGTGAACTCAATGCCGAACTCCAAAAGTTACAGAACAACCTCGCAGAAAAGGCTTTGCAGGAAGCTCAGAGCGGTGGGAACGCCACCAACCAGCAGCAAATCATCGGGCAGGCGGATATGATTGTACAGGAGCTTGCGCAGATGGACGAAGGAATGCGCAGGAGCAGGCTGCATGAGCTTCAGGTATCTGACCAAGTGCTTTACGCCGTAGTGATACAGCGGTGGGAACAATACCAAACAAGCATGACTCAGGAAGCCAAATCCAGCATGAGGATGGGCTAGATGCAAGACAAAGAGAAAGACTTCCTCTCGACGGTATCCGAGGCCGGGGACCCTATTGTTGAATCCTCCGAAGAACTCGATAACCCGAGCGTGTTTGCGAAACAAGAGAATCCGTTCGTTAAGCCCGGAGAAAAGGGGGGCGGCCCACGCTTGAACTACCGCGCACACTCCCGTGTTTTCACTATCTGGCGCGACTGGGAAACCTGTTCCCGCTGCAAGGACGAGCTAAAGAGCGGGTCTTTGCAACTTCCCAAGAGCGGGGATTACACTTGTCCTCATGTGCAGAACGGGGAGTTCAAAGAAGTGATGGACGAAATTCTCTCTGGTAAATCGTTAATGGACCGACGGGAGTATTTCTATACCGATAGCGGTGCCCGTTGTGTTCATTTAACGTGGCTCACTCCCGACCAGGAAACAGTAGAGCGCCTCAAGAAAGCCGAAGCGTACAAGGAAGAACACGGGGTTTGGCCTCCCAATCTCAAGAAAGCTTTCGAGGACCCGGTAGAGGCCAAAAAAAGGGCAGTGGAGAGCTAGCGCTAAGCCTCTCCACTACCAGGACTCGCCGAAGGAGGTCAGCGTAACGGCGCTACAAGAACGCCAGCAGCACGACGAATGGTCTGATTACCATTGCCGCGGCACCTCCCTCGGATTTACAGTCCGAATTCCATATGGGCCTCCTTTCGTCCGAGTCCTTGCATTCTTATACCATTAAGCCTTTACGTCTTCGTATCTCATCTCCTATACTTCATTTGACTTTTGGAGGAACTCGATGCCCGAACTTACGCCCATTCTGGTGGACCCAGAGACCCGGCGCGACATGATTCGTGTCAAGGTCTTAGAGGGGTTGAAAGAGTCGTTTCCCCTCAAGGCCCGGAACCGCACTATCGAAGTCGATAACCTCGAAGTCGATACGAAAGAATTCTCATCGACAGACCAGAAGAATGCTCTCTTGCGGGGGGACTCCCTCTTCGAGCGCGTGAAAGGGACGGTTCGTCTCCGCGACAACAAGGGGAAGGTACTGAGCGAGGCATCGAACTTTACGCTAGCTCGCGTCCCATGGTTCACCCCACGCCACACCCTCATCGTAGGCGGCAACGAGTACTCCATTTCCAACATGGTGCGTCCGAAGCCCGGCGTGTACGCACGAAAGCGTGCCAATGGGATTCTGGAAGCGAACTTCAACGTCGTGGGCGGCGCGAACTTCAACGTGAGTATGGACCCCGAAAAGGGTGAACCGCAACTCGAGTACGGCGCGACGAAGGTACCCCTTTACCCCGTATTGCGGAGGGCCGGGGTCAGCCACGAGCGTATCTCGAAAGCGTGGGGGAAGCAGCTGGCCGAAGCGAACTTCAAGAAGCTGTGGAAAAACTCGGGACGCACTATCGACAAGCTCTACGGGAAAGTCATTCCCGAGTACCGGCGCACTGCCGGTGCGGATACCGAGGCGAAGACGCGGGAAATATTTGCGCGTTACGCCGAAGCGAAGATGGACCCCGACGTCAACCGTCAGACCCTCGGCAAGGGATACCGGGAAGTAACCCCCGACAGCCTGTTAGACGCCTCGGGGAAAGTCTTGCGCATCTTCAAGAACGCGGACGAGATTGACGACCGGGATAACCTGGACTTCAAGTCCTTCCACTCCGTCGATGATTTCTTCAAAGAGCGTATCAAACTGGACGCACGAGAGATTGCGCGGAAGGCAGCAATCAAGTCCGAGTCGACTCCGGACGTGAAGCGTATCATCCCCCCTGGTCCGTTTACATCTGGCCTCGTGAAGTTCATCAATAGCTCCCAGCTTGCGTCAGTTCCTACGCAGACGAATCCCATGGAGCTCATTGACTCCGCGGTGCGCGTCACTTCCCTCGGGGAGGGTGGCATCTCGAGTGAGCGTGCGATTCCCATGGAAGCACGACAGGTACATGTCACCCAGATGGGAGCGTTGGACCCTATACGCACTCCTGAGTCTTTCCGGGCCGGGATCGATGTCCGCGCCGCGATGATGGCAAAGCGCGATGCGCGTGGAAACATCTACGTGCCCGTGCTGGACGCGAAAACGCGCCGGGGTAAGTACATCCGCGCAGGGGATTTGCAACGCTCGGTCGTCGCTTTTCCGGGACAACAGTTGAGGGGACAAGTAGAAGCCCTTGATAACGGTGAAATCAAACGCCTTGCAGCGTCGCGGGTTCAGTACCAGATTCCACATGCTTCGGCACTCTATAGCCCCGCGACAAACCTGGTGCCGTTCCTCGAATCAGCACAAGGTAACCGGGCCATCATGGGTTCGAAGATGCAGGTTCAGGCCCTCTCTCTGGTGGGCCGAGAAGCTCCCATGGTCCAGGTCAAGTCGCAGACGGGGCCTACCTTCGAGCGCATCATGGGTGGGGTCATTAACCCAGTCTCCCCGGTGTCTGGGGTGGTCAAGAAAATCGACAAGGACTACATCTACGTCCAACCGGACGGCGAGAAGACCGGAGCCAAGGGCAACAAGTATGTAAAGATTCCGTATGAAACCAACTTTCCTCTCGCAGCCAAAACGTACCTTGACCACAAACTTGGAGTACAGAAAGGTGACAAGGTTTCTGCGGGTCAGCGCTTGGGCGAGTCCAACTTCACGGATAACGGGGTCCTGGCGCTGGGCAAGAATCTGCGCGTAGGCTTCATGGCTTATGACGGGGCGAACTCCAACGATGCCGTAGTCGTCAGTGAGGGCGGCGCGAAAAAGCTCACGTCCGAGCGCATGTACAAAATCGTGGTCCCTCGAGACCCGGACTTGACATTCAGCCGGGACAAGCACCGCACTTACTATGGACACGGATATACCAAGGACCAATACAAGCCTATCGATAAAGAAGGCGTGATTGCGCCGGGTACGCAGATTAATCCAGGTGACCCCCTCGTCATGGGACTTCGCAAGACACAGCTCACCGCGGATGACGTACTTCTTGGACGGCTGCACAAGTCACTGGCGCGTCCGTTCCGTGAGAACGTACATGATTGGGACCATGACCACCCTGGCGAAGTCGTGGACGTCGTGAAGACGCCCAAGCGAATCGCCATTACTGTCAAGACACGAGAACCTGCTGGCATCGGAGACAAGGTTGCTGGGCGCTACGGCAATAAAGGGGTCATCTCGCAAATCGTTCCCGACGACCAGATGGTGCGAGACGAGAAGGATAGGCCTATCGACATCCTGATGACTCCCGCCGGGGTGGTATCTCGTATCAACCCGAGTCAGATTATCGAGACTGCCGTGGGGAAGGTCGCGGAGAAGACCGGAAAGCCGATTGCCGTAGAGAACTTCTCTGGGCGCAACAACGTTCAATGGGCCAAGGATTTACTCAAGAAACACGGACTCAAAGACAAGGAAACGGTGTACGACCCGCGTACCGGGCGCAAGATTCCCGGGGTGCTTGTTGGGCGGCAATATATCATGAAGCTCTTCAAGTCCACGGACACCAACTACTCAGCACGGGGCATCGAGAATTACGACGTAAACCAGCAACCAGCTAAGGGGGGTACTCAGAGCGCCAAGGTGCTGGGTCGTATGGAGTTCGACGCGCTCCTCTCCCATGGAGCACGGAACGTCTTACGAGAAGCCGCAACTCTGAAGAGCCAAAAGAATGACGAGTGGTGGCGCAACATGCAGCTCGGATACCCTACGCCACCTCCAAAGACCACTTTCGCTACTGACAAGTTCCTTACGATGCTTACCGGGGCCGGAGTGCGCGTCGACCGGGAGAAGAACCAGCTTGCACTTGCCCCTCTCACGGACGCGGACACCTTGAAGCTCTCCTCAGGAGAAATCAAGGACGCCAAGTTGGTGCGTGCCAAGGACTTGAAGCCCGAGCGTGGCGGACTCTTCGACCCCGCAGTTACCGGGGGCGTTCGCGGAGGAAAATGGTCCCACGTCGCTTTAGCGGAGCCGGTGGTCAACCCCGTATTCCGTGACCCTGTTCGACGTCTCCTGGGGATGACTAACTCCCAACTAGACCAGGCTATCCGGGAGAAGGGTGCGCGGCACATCAAGCGCGAACTCGGAAAGCTGGACCTGGATACCAGGGAAAAAGAACTCTACAAATCTCTCCGGGGACGTAAAGGTTCTGCGCTGGATAACGATGTCAAGCAGCTCAAATATATCAAGGCTCTCAAGAAGCAGGGCCTCACTCCAGGTGACGCCTACGTCATTTCCAAAGTGCCAGTGGTGCCCCCAGTAGTGCGCCCAATCCTTCCCGGTAAAGGCGGCCAGGAACTCATCTACGGGGACATCAACCCTCTCTACCGCGACCTCGTGTACTTGAACAACCAGTTCAAAGATGTCAAGCAGTCCAAGCTGCTGCCCGACGAAGAGCAGCGTTTACGGCCTGCGTTGCAACAAGCAGTCGGGGCAGTTTACGGGGTAAATGACCCTATCACTGCCAAGTCCAAAGCGCGGGGGCACAAGGGGTTCCTCACATATATCTCCGGTAAGGGAAGTCCCAAGTTCGGGTACTTCCACTCTAAACTCATGCGCCGTACACAGGACGTATCTGGCCGCGGCACCATTGTTCCCGATGTAACGCTCGGCATGGATGAAGTGGGCCTCCCTGAAGATATGCTGTGGTCCATGTACGGGAAATTCACCACCAAACGTCTGGTGGAGAAGGGTTACCAACCTCTTCAGGCCCAGCAGATGATTCAGGAGAAACATCCGGCTGCGCGAGAGGCGATGCTGCGAGAGGCCAAAGATAGGCCGGTGATGATTAACCGGGCTCCTACTCTTCACCGCTACAACATGATTGGGGCGTACGCCAGACCGATTCCGGGCAAGACCATTCGGGTCAATCCGTTCCTTGAGAAAGGAATGAACGCGGACTACGACGGCGATACGATGATGGTTCATGTGCCGGTGCAGTCCAAAGCTGTTGACGATGTGAAGAAGATGACGCTCTCCAACTTACTCTTCGGAGACAAGTCCCGGGATGAGCTCATGGTCTTCCCGCAGCACGAAGCCATCATGGGTATCGCACATGCATCTGAGCAGGATTCCGGAGGCGTAGTTAAAAAATTTAAGACTCGGGGTGAAGCGATGAAGGCGTACCATGAAGGTAAAATTGGATTAGGGACGCGAGTGAAAATAGGTTAGATGCCTTACGCCTCACCAGCACAACGCGCCGCAGTCTGGGCCAAACGCAATGCGCAAGCAGTCCTGACTTCGGGAAACCCTGTCACCAAGCAGGAAGTGCACGATTACTACTCTAACCCGGTCATTAAGCAGCGTGTCTTGGCAGCCCTGGCAAACCGGGACCTTTTGGCAATCCAGTCAAGAAGCCCGGATGAGCAAATCGTCAGGCGCTACCGCAAGAAGAATGAGCCCATTCGTGTTGAGAACCCCGAGGACCTCGACTGGTATTCCTCTCGACGCTACACCGAGTTCCATCCTACGGTCGGGGAGAAGACGGATGAGGTCTGGGTGGATATCGACCCGGGCAAAAACAAGAATACCGAGGACACCAAGGGTCCTACAAAATTTGTCTATGACCTCCTACGCACCATCCCCGCAGTCAAAGCCGTTGAGCTGGCGTTTTCTGGTGGGCGGGGATTTCATGTGCGTGGAAAACTAGATAAGCCTCGACCGACCAATGAAGCCCGTGGAATGCTCCAGGAGTATCTGAAACAGCTCCCTGAACGGCATACGGAACTCACGCTCAAGACGCCGAGGCCAGATGAGATTCGGTTGGATGTCTCTACCTTGCACCCAAAAGGCTCTATCCGGGCTCCGTATTCTCTCAACGCAGAGACGGGTCTCGTAGCAGTACCGCTCGTTCCATCTCAGCTCGAGAAGTTCAACCCGCAGAAAGATGCGACACCACAAACGGTGTTGGGCAAGACCGAGTTCGCTCCCGGTATCCCTCAAGAGCGAAAAACATACCCCCTCCCCGATTTCAAGCGACCGAAAACTTGGACTCTCGCAATCCAAGAACACGATGCGCAACGGGCCGGGAAGCATTGGGACCTTCGCCTCGTCGACCCTCGAACAACGCATGCCCACTCCTGGGCAGTGCCAAAGGCGCAGTTCCCGCAAGGCAATAGCCCGCTTCTGGCGGTACAGACTCCGACACATACGGCGAGGTACGCTCTCACCTTCGGGGAACGCAAACCCAAGGAGATTCGGAAGGGGTATGGAAAGGGCGTCGTTCAAATTTTGCACAAGGAACCTGTAAAGGTCTTGTCGTCTTCGCCCGATAAAATTAAATTTGAGAGAGACGTGGACGGAAATCCGGAGAGGTACATGCTGTTCAAGTCAAAAGAAAATTCATGGTTGATGCGCCGAATCAAAGAAGCGGGGCGTGCAGCTATGCTCAAGAAGTTGGGCGTCGACAAGAGTAAATTCGTGGGCAAGAAACCCTCTAACACCGAGCTGGAAACCCCAATGGATGTCGAGGATGAGGGGCTCCCGGCAGGACAGCTTGCTCGTGCCCTCTCGGATATACCGACGGCTGCGGGGCGAGAGAACCGTGATGCTCAAGGCACTGATGATGTGGAGGGACGCCTCAACCGCACGACGACTTGGACTGAGCCTGACCACATCCCGATTGACTACGCTCAGGGTCCGTCGCCGGTTATGCCGGGGAAATTCTAATGGCTGAAGGTCAACCGTTCGGGCGCTGGCTCTTGAATACCCAGTTGCCTTCTGGGTTCAAGGTCAACTCCCCCGTGGGAAAGAAGCGCCTCAACCAAATGATGAATGACCTGGCGCGCAAGGACCCTACGCAATACACCACGACTATTGCAGGCCTTAAACGTCTAGGCGATGAGCTTGCGACGCAGGAAGGCCTCTCCATCGGGCTGGATGACATCGAGCCTGAATACCGGAAACGGGATGCGCAGATGCGTCCCTTCCGTCAGAAGTTTCAGGCGGCACGTACAACCGCACAGAAGCGCCAGATACTGGAGCAGCTCCACGGAAAAATTACTGATGCCGCCATGAAGCACCGCGGGAGTCTCACGCAGCAAGTACAGAGCGGTGCTCGCGGTTCTCCCACTCAGTACATGAAGATTGTCGGTAGCCCGGTATACGCTCGGGATGCCAATGGAAAAGTTACTCCTTGGCTCATCCCACGTTCCTACAGTGAAGGGTTATCGGCTGCTGACTACTGGGCTGCGGGCAACGAAGCTATCTCGGATACCATCAAGTCGAGCACTGCGGTGTCCGAGCCCGGAGAGCTGTCCAAGATTCTCATTAACAACATGAACGATATCGTGGTGACCGAACAGGATTGCGGAACGGTCAATGGTATCCTCATGGACCCCAAAAACCCCGATGTTCAAGACCGTTATCTGGCTCGCAGTGAAGGGGGAGTGCGGAAAGACACCCTCATCAGTCCACAGGTGCAAGCCCGACTGGCCAAGAGCAAGAAGAAAATCCTGGTGCGTTCGCCGATGACTTGTGAGGCCGGTGATGGGGTCTGCCAGAAGTGCCAGGGTCTCAATGAGCGCGGGAACCTTCACACAGTAGGCACCAATGTTGGCATCCGAGCAGCCCAGGCCATGGCGGAACCGCTCACCCAGTTCGCCCTCAATGCGAAGCATGGTGTTCGTACGGCCAAGAGCGACCGCTTGCAAGTTCACGGCATGCAGGGCTTTCGCCAGATGACAGAATCACCTCGGCAGTTCATGAACAAGGCGACCCTGGCAGGGGAAGAAGGGAAGGTCACGAAGATTGAGAAGGCCCCGCAAGGAGGACATTTCGTCTACGTCGGCAGCACCAAACATTACGTGACTCCCAACATCAACGTTGTGGCCAAGGTGGGACAGAAGGTCGAACGCGGAGACGCGCTGAGCGGTGGGATACCCAAGCCAGATGAGGTGGTAGCCTTCAAAGGTTTGGGAGCTGGACGTCGATATATGGTCGATACGTTGAAGGAACTCTACAAGAACCAAGGACGTAATCTCGACCAACGACACTTCGAGCTGTTGGCCAAAGGCGAACTCAATCACGTACGTATCGTGGATGACCCAGGTAGGAACTTCATTCCCGGCGATATTGTAGATTACAATCACTTCCGTTCGATTTTACGGGGTAATACGAAGACTCTTCCATTGACGCAAGCGCGCGGGGAGACCCTCGGGAAAGAGCACCTCCACTTCTCCGCCGGGACTCGTGTGACTCCTTCGGTGGAGCGGGCACTCCACAAAGAGAAAATCAAGGATGTCATCATTGCACCCCGGGCTCCTGAGGTTGAGTTTGTGATGAAGCCCGCTACTAGAGCCCCGCTTCTTAACCCAGATTGGATGGCTCGTTTGGCGCACCGGAACCTGAAGACAACGCTTCAACAAGCTGCGCACTTTGGTGATGTTACGAATGTCCACGGAACAAATCCCATCCCGGCCTATGTTTTTGGCGTAGAATTTGGGCAGGGAGAAGAGGGACGATACTGATGTCGAATTTCGAAGCAGGCTACAACGCTACACTAGCCTCTCTGGGAATAACCAAGGAGGCTCGCATCTGGCCCGCACTTCGAGGATTCGGGCAGAGGTTCGCCAAAAACTTCAAGCAAATTGCCGTTGGGAGTCCCCTCCAGGCCACGAAAGAAATCATGGCTGGGAAGGCTCTGAAGCCCGGAGGACTTATTCGAGCGGGATTCGACCCCGGAAAAGGCAAGATGGGACTTCTGATGGGTGGCCTCTTCTACGGGCTCCCGGCCTATCAAGCGTACAAGGTATATAAGAGCGATGCTCCGAACAAGGCTGAAGAAATCGGCAAGATTCTCGGGGGGACCGCTGCTGGCCTGGGGACCTGGCGTGCTTACGGGATGTTGGGGTCTATGTTGGCGACGCCAATAGGCGAGCGTCTCGGTGGGGCAGCAGGACGATTAGGACAAACGCTGGCCGGAAAACCTGTTCCGAAAGAAGCCCCGCCCCCTCCGCCTCCCCGCACAGGGATGTTGCCAGCGCAACCTCAATATGGGATGTACCCCTATTACTAGGGGTTGGGTTTTTTACAAAGGCGGCATATACTTCACGGTGAGTTTTAACCGATCACCGGTCAAAAAGGAGAGGTAGACAAATGAATCACCAGCAACTTCTTGAGCAAGTCAAGTTGGCTTACGCTTACGGCGCAAGCGTGGCGCTTCAGGAAGCTGGCGTGGACCAGGCTACTGCGGAGCAGGCCGGGATCAAGCTGGCTGAGGAAGCCGTTACCCAAGAGAAGCGAGCCGAAGAAGACGAAGAGGGTATCCACCCGGCGCTCCTGGCTCTCCTGGGTGCCGGTGGCGGCGCGGCCCTCGGCGCAGGCGCGGGGGGACTCGTCGGCAAGCTGACGGGTAAGAACCTGCTTTCACGGGGCATGCGGCCACTAGGTAAGGCCGTTGACCGTCTCGGTGGTCCCGCGAATGTGCCCAGCGTACCGTCTGGCGGCCTCATCGACACCAAGAAACTCCAAGCGTTGCAAGAGGCGGCACAACTGTCACCGAAGGAGCAGCTGGCGAACAAGCTGCACGACCTCCTGATGGGTGCGGGTCGCATGGGCTCCATTCGTGGCAGTGCGGCGGCGGGCGCGGGAATGGGCGGTGTCGCGGGTGGTACGGCGGGCGGCTTGCTCGGCGGATTGCAGGACTAAGGGCGGCTAAAGAGGAGTTGAAAATGCATATTTTCAAACGAGCACACTTCCGCGGAATGCTCCACGAGCTTCAGCGACGGGGCTACGTCACGCTTCCGTCTGAGAAGATTGCGGAGGAAGTGGCGGATGCAGTAGCCGATGAGTACGAGGACGAAGTGATTCCCCCGGTTACTGATGAGTCGGGCTTGACGGAAGATGAGGCTGCGGAAGCCGTCAATAAGCTTGTCGAAGTCGCCGAAGTCATCGCGGAGAAGTCCGGTGCTGCTGTCGACCCGGCCTACCAGCAGAAGGTCGCGTCGGTTACCACCGATGAGATGTACAAAGAGGCCGCATCCCAGGCCGCCATCTCTCTCATCGAGAAGGCCGCATTGGAAGGACCCATTATCCCCGGGCAGAAGCCCCCGGAGGATGGGCTCGACGCCACCAACGAGGCGCAAGTCGACGCGACGGACAACCCCTCGGCGGAGGTCATTGTCCCGAAGGGTGAGTCCTCGATGGACGCCACCCCCGGCGCGGTGGGACATGAGGCAATCCGTCCAGACCAGCCCGGGGCTAATGACGGTGATACTCCCGTGGAGGTAGCCGATGTGAAAGTCTCGTCCGTCGATGCCCTCCTGGCTAAACTCGGCATGGGAGCTAGCACCATGGCCGCCCCCTCTCCGGCGGGCGATGGTTCTCCCGGAGCTGCCGGGGGGAAGGGCGATGGGCGCAAGGACCTCGAGACCAACCTCGGGATGGGCAAGGACATGATTGTCCCGCAGGGGGATACCAAGCAGACTCCTCCGGCAGTCCCGGTGCCCCTCAAGAGTGCTCCGGCAGCTGCGGGCGTGGACATCACGCAGAAGGACAAGCCGCAGACTGACGTGCAAGCCGACATCAGTAAGGCGGCGTCTCTTCTTCTGAAGACCGAACGTGGGCGTGCCATCCTGAAGAAGATTGGCGAAGAGCTCAAGGAAGATGAGGAAGAAGAGAAGAAGAAGGACGACGAAGAGAAGGCCGCTGCTGAAATCCTTCGTCGTGCTCTGGGCCACGCCTCCCAAGCCGTCAGTTAAGACTTTCCTCCCTAAAATCTCCACAGTATAATTCATTTCGACTACCCTACTGTAAAGGGAGGATTTACGTATGCCTGGAATGTCAATGTCACCGAACGTAAACGCCTACGGCGAAGTGCCAGCAGCAGAGCAGGCCGAAGAGCTGTTCAAGCAGGAGTTCGCGAAGGCAGCGTGGGCGGTAATCCTGTCGAAGTTCCCGGACCTCTCACCTTCAGTGGTGACGTTCAAAATTCTGGAGACTGACGCAGAGACCGGCAAGGGTGTTGGCGCGTTCATCCTCCTCTATGAGCAAAAACCTATCTACATCCCTGTGGTGATGGTAGACAGCAAGCTCAAACCCCTGGAGATGTTCTACTACAAAGAGATGAACATCTTCCTGCCGCTCTCTAAGACCTGGCTGGAGGAAGTCTCCAAAATGAGTTTGGATGAGATGGGACGCGGGGAGGACATTCCAGACAGTGTTCCCCGGGACGTCAACATCCGGGACCTCGTGATGCCCCCGTACACGCAGAGTGGGCGCGTGGGGTTGGCGCATGACCTGGAGCACGGAGCACAAGCGCTGTTCAAAGAGGCTGAGAACCAGGAGGTGGAGATACACCCCCGGTTCCTTCACGCCATTCGCCGTGCGCCGAAGGTGGCCCTCGACGGCATCAAGGTGGCGTTCCAGCACAATCCCGCACTACTCCAGAAGATTGCCAAGGTTTACGGAGTAAAAGAACTGACTGCTGCCATCACTGAGGGCTACCAGAAGGCGCACATGTCTTCGCAGCTCCAAGAGAAGGTGGCGTCGGTACGAGAAGGTGCGCTCGAAGTTTTCACCAAAGAGGCCTCTTCGGACCGACTCCGTGAAGTGTTTGGACCCAAGGCCGGTGAAGCCTTCATGGAAATTCTCACCAAGGGTTACGCCGTACAGGACACCCGGCACGTGAAGCACGCGGCCATTTCGGTGAAACTCGAGACCGAGGCGAAGCTCCAGGCTCCTGGCCCTGCGCCGGGGTGGTTCAAGCTGTTCTTCGTGGATGGTCCAGCCGGGAACTACCTGGTCATCCCCCACCCGAAGCGGTCGGAGAAGTATGTCGGGAACGGCGACTACTACTACACTGGCAGTGACTACCGCAACTTCGACAGCTTCAACAAGGAGCCCGCCCTCGTCGTGGACGTCAATGGCAAAGAGGCATGGCTGGCCAAGGGCGTCTTGGGGATTCCTATTTACGAGGAGGGAGACGTCAACCAGACAAAGCTCTGGAAGATGCTCAATGCTGCGGGGAAGGGTGACACTCCGCGTCCTTACTCCTATGGCTTTTTCATCTACGCCGGTCCGCAGGGGGTTCAAGCTACGGAACCCATCGACGTTCGTCAGGTGACGGATACCGGGGACGGGCGTGTTCGTATTCAATCGGATTTTGGGCCGAAGTTCATCTGGGACACGGACCCCACGCGGCACACCATCGACCACGCCATGAACGGCGAGTTTGTTTTTTTGCCCAAGAACACCAAGTGGGTGGAAATCGGAAAGGTGCCCGAGGAAGCGAATAAACGGGACTTCGAGAAGATGCGGGATGTCCGGCGTCTAGCTAGCCAGCATCGTCGTGAGACTCTGCTGAGTGACCCGAAGCTCATCTTTCGGTGGATGAACCAGATTCTTCAGGAGAGCGGAGCCAAGAAGGTCAACGTCAAACGCGCAGGGGAAGACCTGTGGTGGATTGAAGGTGACTCGAAGCCCTACACTCTGGACGTAGCCATCGACAAAGTTGCTCGGGAGTACGATGTCACCACGGATGCGGCGCTCGACGTACTGAAGGAAGCTCAGCACCTTGGGGTGGCCGAGGCGTACATCGTTGACCATGCATCGGGACGAAAAGTTCAAGAGTCGTTCCAGAAGCACGCGCAACCACCAGGACAGGTGGGTGCGGAGATTCCGATGCCTCCGGGTCCGCAAGCAGGACCGCCTCCGGGCGGCATGCCTGCCCCTCCTGGAGACCCGAGCATGGCGGGAATGGCCCCTCCTCCGATGCCTACCTCTCCGATGACACCCACGGACCTGGCTATCGCCGAGGTAGTGGACAACCTGCGCGAGCAAAACAATATGCAAATGCAGCAAGCGCAGGACCACATGATGATGCAGCAACAGCAGATGCAGATGGAGGCGGAAAACAACGACCGCCTCATCGGTGTCCTCGAGGGTATTCAACAACGGTCACAAGAAATCTCGGCGGCTACCGGAGGCATGATTCCTGCGGGGGCAGAACAAGCTCCAGCACAGGCAGCGCAGATGCTCGCCCCTATCCCGCCCGAAGAACCCCCTCCCCCTCCGCAACCAGTGATGGATGAGGCTGGGGCAGAAGTCACCCCCGACATGGTGGCGCAGCAAATCAACCCCTCGATGATTGAAGATGCCGAGGCTCTTCAGAACGAGGGGGTCTTCGACACTGCGGCGATTGCAATGTTGGCCGCAGCACCGGTACTCCAAGATATCGTCTCTTCTTACATCCCCAACCTGGAGAAGTGTCTGGACAACGTGGGACGTATTCTCCTCACCCTTTGGATGCGGGAGGAAGAGACCAAAGAAGCCATCGGGGATGAAGCATTCATCGTCCTGGAGGACAAGCTCCGTACTGTCTTCAAGAACCTGGGCGATACCATTCTCGAAATCAACCGCAACGCGGTGAGCACCGAGGACTCTGCACAGGAAATGTCGCAGATGCTTGCTGACCAGCAGTAATGAAGCGTTGCGTCCCAGACCGCAAGTGGAAGATGGTCATGGCGGCTGTTGCGAAGAAGTCTCGGCCAAAAGATTCGCAGCTTGCGAAGGTCTATGACTTCCTCGCGGAGGAGAAAGACGACGACCGTGTTGAGTACGTGGTGTCCCTCCTCGATTCACCTATGGCCCGGGACCGCATCGTTGCTTTCTTCTTGAGCGGGGCGACCCTCCCGGAAATCAGCAAGAGCCTGTGGATTCCGATTGAGGTGCTGGAGCTTTTCCAATGGCTCTATGTCAACAAGGACGAATTTCGGCATAAGCTCGAGATCTATCAGTATGCTCAGGAGTACATGCGGAACGTCTGCGAAGAGGAGAACGCGGAGTGGCTGAAACTTGGTCTTGAGATTGGACCCCTCGCTCTTATCTACAAACATCTCCACGGTCACGAGAATCTCCCCATCGATGCGCGGATGCTTACCCGGGAGATGATTAACCAGGCGTTTCATCTGAGCATGCTGGCTCGGGGCAATCAAATTACTTCTTCCGTTGCGAAAGAGGCCTACAAGTGGATGGGTAGCGCCTCCCGCATGGCCCTTTCGTACGATAAGCTTGGTTTGGATGACACGGCGGAGGATGAAGCCCTGGTTGCTATCGAGCGTCGGAAGATGACCCGAACTCCGGAGGAGGCAGAGGTTCCTCCGGATACGATTCTGCACTGAAAGGACGAGACGAATGTGGCAGCGCAAACAATACGATAACGCGGCATTGGAGATTGCGAAGAACTACGTTGCGGCGGATGGCCAGTGCAGTATCGAAGACTTAGCTACGAAGGTGGCCAACGACAACAACCTGAACCCCGACGGCATCCGTACCCTGGTGCGGCTGGCTAATGTCTGCGCATTCCAGGAACTCTTCGACAAGAAGGCCGGAGACGAGGACCGGATGGTGGAGTTCAAATTGGGAGACGCGGAACTCGTCATCAGCAAGCTGCATGAGGATGCCCGGGAGAAAGTGGCCTCTGCTCCTGCTCCGACTGCCCCCAACTACAATCGACACTTGGACTACTTTGGGGAGTTCGAGAAGGTCGCCAATGGTGATGAGGAGGAAGAGGGAGAAGAGGTTGAGGAGCTTGCCGAGGAAGAGTTGAAGGAAGAGCAGAAGGCCGATGGGCCGGTGGTGGACAAGCAGAAGACCAAGAAGCTCTTCGAAGCCGCGACGGAGAAGCTCGAGGGAGAGAAGAAAGAGGCGCAGTATGCGTGGCTGCGGAACATGGAGAACGCAGCCCAATCCGTCCGCGTCCTTTCCGGAACCTCTTCTTTTGGTGACATGTCAACCTTCGAGAAAGATGCCGTGTGTTCCGTGGGAGAGGACATCATCCCAGAGCTGCGTGCCCTCAACTACATGGTCGGCGGTAGTCTCGACGCTCCGCTCTTCGGGGGGGAGAAAATTGCGTCGGTGCACAACACTCATGTAGTGCTCCCTCTCACGTCGGAAAAGAAGAATGTGTGCACCGTCTTGAAGAATGCGAGTCAAGCTCGCTACAATTCTAAGGAATGCGACCGCGGTTTGGTTTTACTGCGTAAAGGGCTGTCGGAATGCCAATAATCGGTAACCTCACGGCCAAGGGAATGCTCGGGACCGCGCTGCGTCACCCGGCACTTCTCCTTGCGCTCGGTGGAGGAGCCGTAGTAGCGTCTAACCTCAGACAACAGGGCCGTGAATTGGAGAGCGAAATCATGAAAAACCGTCTAGGCGCACCTGGGGCGAAATTCGTTTACGCGGAGTTCGACAACTTCGCGGGACGTAAACGACACCTGGCGGAGAAGTTGGCGTTCTCCAAGGAGGCGGATGAGACGGCGGTGGGGGACGTCATCGTCAAGGGGTTAGCTGGAGGTGCCGCCGGAGAATCTGTTCGGGGTCTCCGGGATGTGGTAGGCGGCGCGGCCCGCAAAGTTAAGGACCGTCTCGTTCTTGAACCACGCCGAGAAAAAATTCTGGAGCAAATCCTTACGGACGACCCGACAGTTTCTGCTTACGAGGAAGAGAGTCCTGGATCGGCGGCCCAGGCGTACAGCTCCATGAAGCGTGTTGCTCCAGAACTCAGCACTGACCCCAACGTTGTTCTCTCCTATCTCCGGGAGGCAGCACAGACGGGCGGCAGTACCAACTACATGACCATCAAACAGCTAGCGGAAACCGAAGCCGCAATCAATAAGGCAAAGGGGAGAGGTTAAGATGTCCATGGAAAAACTGGCAGCACTGGTTCCTGAGCAAGTCAAGGAAGCCGTTACCTCTCACCAGAATCACCGGCTCCTCATGGCTCGGACAGGTCTTGATGAGGTCACTCTTCAAAAGCTGGGAGCGTACATTGGAGGTCGCGTAGCTGCACGGCGTGCACGCTGGCGTCCGGTCTTTGACGGGTTCCGAGCTTTGAAGAACCTGCGGAGGTCATAATGCGTGCTCTTGCTGCGGAAATTTCGCACACGCTGAGACAGCGTGCGAAGCTGGAGAAAATTGCGGCGGACACGGAGTCGGCAGGCGTCAGCTACGAAGCCCAGAAGGGTAGTGTTGATGTTTGCAACCGCCTTTACGGCGTACTCCAGAAAGAAGCGTCTTTCAAAGGTGATGGGAAAGACGACCTTCGTTTCTGCGAACTCATCACCAAGATGGCGAGTGCTCTTGGGAAAGAGAAGCCTTCCGCGGAGACTCAGCTCAAGTTGGCGGGTGCGGTGATGGTTGATTTGGCGCTTCAGCGCGCGCTCAATGACGACATCCCCTACGCAGAGAAGACTAAACTGGCCGCGCAGCAGCTTTACGGGCGGGAATACCTCGCGGACTTGCTCACCGGAGTTCTGTAGTGGATAAGATTATCCGACTCGAGTCACACTTCCCGCAGACGGGAGAGTTGACGGTACAGCCTGTTCTCCTCTGGGCGAACAACCGCCCGTGTGTTGAGTCGATAACTAAGCACGCCAGCGTCGGTCACGCCTACTTCAGGACGATACAGCCGATGCCGGGGCACTCCATCGTGTACGTGCTCGCAGTAAGCAACTGGGAGCACTACGGGGAAAACCGTAACGGCGATGGCTTCCCGGAATTCCCGTACAAGGACCACGAGACTCCTCCTTGGATTGCTCCGGAGGACGTGCTCCCACTTCACTACAAAACGTTCGAGCAGTTTGGACATAACTACCGTCACCATGCCAACAAGGACCCGAAGAAGGCCGTTGGTAAAGTGATGAAGGCGTTCTGGAATCCCAGCATGCACCGCGTGGAGCTGCTGGTTGATTTGGAGGACGAGAAAGCTCCGGACCTGGCTGAGCGCATTGCGAACGGGGAGTATCCCCCCGTAAGCATGGGTACGAAGGTCCCGTACGATGTTTGCACCATCTGCGGCAACCGTGCACCTACCCGAGCACAGTACTGCGACCACTTGAAGTTCCAGATGCGCGAAGTCATCAACGGGATGAAGGTGGCGGCCCTCAACCCTCGACCGAAATTTTTTGATATCTCCTGGGTGTTCCGTCCTGCGGACCCAACGGCTTTCATGATGAAGAAAGTTGCGGAAGACGCGCCCTACGAGTTACTGAGTGGTTCCCAGGCTGGGGATTACCTGGGCGAGATGCAAGAGCGCAAGTTGGCCGCGCATAAGCTGGCGGTCATCGACAAAGTAGTCCAAGGCCTCCCCGTTGACGCGAAGACTGACGGTATCGATCCCGCGCAGTTGAACAACGTGCGGGGAATGCGCACCATCGTCATCATCGCAGGGCAGAACACGCCTTCGTTCCCGGACAATCTACTTCAGAACCTGGCGACGCAGCCTCTCAACCGGGTGCTGTCTTCTCTCTACGCTTCGGGAATGACGCTCAACACTCCCGAGTTGATGAAGATTGTCGCGTGCAACGCTGCCCCGGGAATGAAGGTGCCTGAGCGAGCACTCGATAACGGAGTAGCGTTACAGCGCAGCATTATCGAACTGTTCGGCGACGCGCCCCAACTTCTCGACAAGTTCGACAAGAGCGCGGCTCTCGACGTGGGTGTAGCGCACATAGACAACGCTATCATAGACCTTCTTACTCCGTACCGGGAAAAGCGTGCTGGGATTTCCGAGTACCTCAAGCGCCGTCTTGTTCCCGAGAAGTATCGAGAGGAGACCCCCTATACGTCCCAAATGACAATCACGGACCCGGCCACAGGCTTCACCTACGGGACCACTCGAGGTGCTGCCATCCGGGCGCACGACGAAATAGCCAAACGGAACCTCTACAAAGTTCTGGGTGGTGGTGCACTTCTCGGTGGTGCATACAAGCTCCTCTCTACCGGACTGCGACGTGCAGGTTACGGGAAGCTTCGACCCCTTGCGGGACTCGCGCTTGGTGCTCTTGGGGCCTATCACTGGCCGTCGATGGGGGCGCACTACATGACAGACCAGGGTATTCCGGTTCCTATCACCACGGAGCTTGCAAAGGTGGGAGCCTTCAACCCCAAGTCCATCGCTCTGCCCCTCTTCGGAACCTTGGGGACTATGGCGCTTCTCGCTCACGACTACGGGTCGCGGATGGAGCAAGGTATCCCGATGGGGCACCCGTACCTGCCACTCTCCCGGCGCATACTCGACAAAGTAGAGGCGTTCGCACAAGAACATCCGCTGTTGGCTACTGGGATTGGGACGCTGGCACTCCATCGTTTGGGGAAGACGCGACCTTTACAGTTTCTGGGAAAAACGGTAATCCCTAAAGCTACAGATGTTGCACAACGAGGAATGAGTTCAGTGAAGGACCGCGCTTCTGCGGCGATGAAAGCTTTGGCAGGAGGAGAAACCAAATTGTCGGCGTACATGGAAGACTTGATTCCTGAACCGACGGACACGGTGATGCTCCCCGAAGTGGACATTGACAAAGTAGCGGAACGCGTCGGATTTTTGATTGTCGAGGGGTAGTCCTTGTAGAACAAACGTTTGCACCCTATTATTGGTTGCGAACAACAAAGCGAGGTAGACTGTCATGGCAACTTTGGACCAACTTCTGGGTGATATCGAAAACGCGGAGAAAACCGCAAGCGCGCAAGCCGACCCCAAAACCGGGGACCAGGCTGCGGCTCAAACGGCCCTCAAGGATGTTCTCGACGAGGCCCAACAGAGCAAGACCGCTTCGGCGGGAGGCTCCGAGGACCCGGTGGATGCGCTCATGAAAATGGCCGAAGAGCTTGTCGAGTCTGAGAAGGAAGCCGAAGTCGTGCTGGCCGCGCAATGTGGTCGCGCCTTCGGGGACGCCTTCCTGGAGCAGATTGCTTCGGCGGACGCGGCGGCCAAGGTCGCGGCGGCACAGTACTCCACTGGCGTCTCCGACCCGCAAATCAGCGATGCGCAGGCTGCGGATATGCTCAAGCAGGCTGCGGCCACGGGCTATGAGCGTGTCCAGCGCCAGCTGGCCCCGGCCAACGACCTCGAGGAGGTCGTCAAGGTGGCTGCCGCCCAAGGTCAGGAAGAAGAGCTGCTCAAGCTGGCCGCGCAGGAAGGCTACGACGCTGCGGTTGCGGCAATGCAGAAGGAAGCAGCTCCGACCTTTGACACCGGTCAGCAGCAGGCGTTGCAAGAAGTTCATGATGTCTGTGCGGCCGAGTTCATGAAGGGTGCGCAGGAAGTTGCCATGTTCGCCAACCGTGCGGAAGCGGCGCGGCAACAGCAACAGAGGTAACCCATGTACGACGCGGCAACGCGCAAGCAGTACGAGAAGCTCCTCAAGACCGCGATGGAGAGTCTCGCTCCGCGTTACGGAGTAAAACTCCCCGCGCCAAAGAAGAGCAAGGATAAGCGGGATGCCTAGACTACCGGATGTGAACACCCTTATTCGGCGTGTCAAGAAGCTGGCTACGACTTCACCGCCAGAAGCCGAGAAGACTGCGGCTCCCGCCGAGAATTTCACCACGGATGTTGCCAAGGACCTGGCCAAGTTCGCGCAACGGTTGCGGACCCAGCCGGACTCGGGCGATGTAACCTATAACGACGTGCTGTCGTTTGGACGAGGGTTGCTAGACCGATGATGACACGAGAAGAAGGCTTGAAGCTTGCCGAGAGGATGCGAAACCTCGCCGCAGAATATCGGAAAGACGATGCCAAAAAGAAACAGGAGAAGACCGTGAAGTGCGCACAGGTTCTCACTGTTGCTCGTGGCGTGTCAGCGTTCAAGAAAATCCTGGCTGGAGGATAGTCACCATGGCGCAAGTAACGAATGAAGAAGCGGCCCTGGTTTTGGAGAAGGCCGCGGAGTTCATTGAGTCTCTCGTTTCCGAGCGGGAGAAGGAGGCTCAAGCGGCGCGGACCAAACGTGCCAGTGCTCTTGCGGAGTCTATCGCTCAAGCCACGGGCGAAGAGCTCGAAGCTGAGGTTGTCGAGAAGATTGCGGACCTCCCCGAGGTTGCGGGTATCTTCGACAAGCTCGCAGGGTCCGGACTCGTGGATTCCATGGGGGGTCCCGAAGAGGACAAAGTAGTCAAGACTGCTTCTGGTAGCCTGTCGCCGGAAGACCAGAAGTTCTTGGATTGGGTAAACGGCTAAGTAGGAGGGATGCGCAATGACATTGCTCAACTCGAAGTTTGATGTCGACACGCACGATCCTCACGCTTGCGCGCTTGCAAGTTTGATGCTCGTGCTCGACGTCAAGAATCCCCCCGCGCCGAGTGCCAGCGGTACTCCCACTCCCGGGAATATCGGGCCTGGTTCCATCGTCATCATGGACACCGACGGGAAAGCGATTTTGGCGGACAACGACGACGCCAAGACCAATGCTCCCGCGATGTTCTTCGTGGCGGTGGACGGTGACCAAGACCTCGACGGTGCCTTCGTGCACAAAATCACTTGCATCCAGGGTGGGTGCGAGATGACCGTCGAGAACTACGTCACTGGTGCATACCAGCCCGGAGACCTCCTGACGTGTGGGCATGCTGGTGGCTCTTCAGTGGGGCAGTGGCGTAAGGCTGCGTCTGGCGAACAGATTTACGGCGTTGTCGGTCCTCGGGGCCTCGACACCGTGAACAACACGCTCGACGTGTTTCTCCCCCAGGGTATTTCCCCGGCGGTGCCATAGGAGGTAAGCCATGACACAGCAATACATGGTTGAAAACCCCGAGGTTACCGCGCAGTACGTCAACTCGAACTTCGTCCGGAAGATCGAGGAAGGGCGTACCAAGGAAGCCGAGGCGGAGAGTTCGGCGTTCATCCGCGACAAGCTGCGCCAGGAGGCTGCCGTCCGCGAACTTATCATCCCGCAGGGAATCTCCGAGGAAGAGATTGACCGGGACGAGTTTACGGACCAGCCGAAGAAGATCGTGGACAAGGAGCCCGACTCGGTGGCCACGTTCGTGCAGTTCCAGGGCACGGGCCGTCGCACCTGGTTCCGCGGCAAGCGGTACGCCGTGTACTTCGGCAAAGTGGAGTCGCAACGCTTCACCAAGTCGAAGTTCGAGCTGATGACGTACACCAGCGACATTCGCAAGATTCTTTCGGACAACTCCGTCAAGGACATGGCGGACGAGGAAGACAAGAAATTCTACGAGCTGGTGAACGACATCATCGTGGCGGCTGCGGGCGCGCAGACCACGACCGGCCCGTTCCAGAGCGCGACGTTCAAGGCTGCTATGCAGTCCCTGCTGGACCGTCGTCGCCCGGTGGGCAAGCTCCTCATGACGAAATCCCGCTACATGGACGCCATCGACCTTCCGGCGACTACGGTCGGTGACGTGATTGCTCAGCGGCACTTCGATGAGGGCATCGAGGCTTCCCAGAAGCTGTGGGGTCTCCCCGTGGTGACCACCATCAAGTCCGACATCTATCCGGGGAACAAGGCGTGGGTCTTCTCTCCGCAGATGCCGAACAACTTCCTGGGGAACTTCTTCCTGTTGCAGGACGCTACCCTGTACATCAAGCAGGAAGCCGACATCATTTCGTTCTGGAGCTACGAGGCTCTGGGCATTGGTATCGGCAACCGGCTGTCGATGCAGGAAATCACCTTCCCGTAGGAAGTGAGGAGGCGCGGCTGTCATGATGAAGAAGCTACGCAATACATCGGGTAAGCGTCTGAACTTCCCCATCCGGGGGAGTGACGGAAAGCGTCTGCGTTTCGAAGTCGGCGAGGAAAAATTCGTCACTGCTGCCACGGTCAAGCATCCCGCCGTGTCCACGTACATCGGCAAGGGGCTTCAGCTGGTGGAGGACGACTCGTCAACAGCGCCGAAGACAAAAGAGCTGGAAGTGGAAGCACCTCCTGCTCCTCCAAAGACCCCGGAACCTGAACCAACCTCGGAGAACGAGCCGAGCACGGATGAGGAGCCGGGTGATACTGAGGAACCGGCCGATGCAAAGAACGCAGTGACGGATGACCTTCGGGAGCTGTACCTTTCGGCACCCGGAATCACCGATGAGAATGTCGATGCGATTCTCGAGGCGTTCCCGACGGTAGCTGCTATCGCCGACGCCAGCCGCGACATCCTGGTTGAGGCCGGGGTGACTCTCTCGTACGCGAAGCGTCTCCGCAACTGGGCTCGCTCCCAGTAAGTTCCTTTTCCACACACGTCTCTTCCCCTACAATTAGGTAGTTCTACACTCCTGTAAGGAGCTCAATATGTCTGTAGCTGTAGACCACAATTTTCCGCACGATGGCGACATGTTAATCGTGAATGCATCGGGTGATCCGATAGAGGGTGTAGTTATTCGAATATTTGAACATACGAAGTTCTTTCAGAATGACGTGGATACCTGGGTGGGAGAAACCATCACCGATGCTAATGGAGAGTGGGTCGACCCCATCTATCTGCCGGAAGCACAAAACTGGGTCGTGCATTTCCAAAAGGCCGCGGAGTATGGCCCAGACCACGTGGAGATTACGACGTAATGTACTCGGCGTTGCTGGTGGGGGCGGGTATCCTCATCATCATCCTCGTGGTGATGTTTCATTTTCGCATGCTCCTCTACCGTCATACCCAACTCGTGAAAAAGAAGGATAGCATCCCGCCGCCAGTTGAAGACGGAAATTTGGAGAAGCTCCAAGAGCTGACCTCGAAGCTTGAAAAGAGGGATAGCGCCCTTTACAAGAGTGACTTCCGGTTCAAGGCAGTGGCGGACATCGCGTTCTGTGGGATATTCATCCATAAAGATGGGGTCGTGGCCTTTGCTAACGAGACCTTTGCAGAGTTGGTAGGCCTTTCAGTCGGAGAAGTAGTAGGCCGCGATTGCATGGATTGGGTGCACACCGAAGACGTCTTCAAGGTGGAGAACCACATCCAGCAGAACACCCAACGGGCAATCCACATTCGATTGAAAACTTTCCGGGGGGTCTATGAGCGCGTACGAACCCGGGGGCAGAACATTTACTACCCGGGAATCGGAGACTGTCGTATTGTAGCTGTAGCGGAGCTGTGACATGGGTGATGGGCGCGAACTGACTGGACCTGTTGACCTCAACCCCGAGAGTTGGGGCGCGTGGAGACACCACATTCTCAAGGAGATAAAACGCCTTGGTGAACGCCAGGAAGCACTTAACACAACTCTGACTAAAATTCATATTGAGCTTGCGATGCTCAAAGTGAAGTCCGGGATATGGGGCTTGATTGGTGGGGCGATACCCGTCATCATTGGTCTCGTATTTTTCGTTTTGAAAATCTGGACCAAAGCAGAGTGAGGGAGCCATGGAAATCATCGTAGGGAACAACCCAATCGCCGTTCGGCAGGAACTCCTTGCCGCACAACAACTCCTCGGCGATGCCCCAGAGCTTTCGGGGACCGCGCTGGTCATCGTGGCCAACGACGGGGAGATTTACAAATACGGCGATGAGAGCACGCAGGCAGTAGTCGCGGGGGATAAGGGCGGCGAATTTGCTTTCGGGTTATCCGAAGCCGTGTTGCTCCTGGAAGTTCACGCAGAGCTTGGAAGTGGAAGTGTCATCACCGTCAAGGTAGTTGACTCAGATGACGCACATCCGAGGGTAGAACTTGTGGGACAATCCGGAGACGGGAAGTCTTACCGCTTTTCCGCCCTCGACAAGGTGTACTTACTCCCGGGCCAGAAGCTTGTTGTGGAAGAAACTACTTCGGGCGTACCAACGGCGGGAGATAAGTACGTCACCGTGTACGTCGCTAAGCAACGGGCATACTAATGGCAGTCACGCTAATCCAGAACCGGGTGCCGTTGACTACCGACGACATCCGCGCGTTCTTGCGTGACCAGCCGAAGTACAACCCTCTTTTGCTCGACGGGATTGAGTTTACCGACGACGATATCACTAAAGCTATCGGCTTGGCAGTTGCCAAATACGATGCGCTAACGCCCATCAGCCAATCTCCCCGGAGCGGGGAAACTCTCAACGAGTACGTGCTGCTCTGTGGCGTGTGCGCCATCTTGATGCGCTCGGAGGGTAATCGCCAGCTCCGGAATCAGGTGACCGCACAGGACGGCAACATCGCTCCGGTCGGACTTGACGAGAAGCAAGCGCTCTACTCCCAGTGGGCGGATTACTACCAGAAGGAGTTCGACTTCCACGCACGTCAAATCAAGACTCAGATAAACCTCGAGTCATGCTACGGAGGCTTCAGCTCCGGCTACCGGTACATTGGTAGGTACACCGTATGACGCATGGGACTCCCCATTCGGTCGTGGCGCATAAACAGTTCTCCCCTGTGGAGACGCGTAATGCTCCTTTGCGCATTGCGTACACCCGCAAGTACATCATGTGGCCGAGGCGCGTATTTTTGCAGTGGTTAATCAGGAATCCGAAGCCCGCCACAAATTTCCAATTCCAAGTTTATCGGTCGGGAAGTCCCGAAGGTGAGTGGGAGCACATCGGTGTCGACCTCGATGATGTTTACTACTTCGTCGATGAGGACTTCGCCGGGGACGCTGAATCCCCCGACCTTTTTTCCATCTTGCGTACTCTCTACTACAAAGTCACGGTGGTGGGCTCCGACAGCAGCACTGCGGAAGTCATCGAGAACACCGGTCCTTGGCTAGATAGACGTCGTGCGGGTCTCCATCGAAAGCTCGTACGGGATGCTCATCGCGCCCTGCAAGTTGCCAACGGTACTGAAGTAGCAGTCTTTAAAAAGCGCCGATGGGGAGAACTCTGTGACTGCCTGTCCTCCACAGGACAACCCACACAGTCGCACTGTTCCACGTGCTACGGAACTAAGTATAAGGGAGGCTACTGGAATCCCGTCTACACCTACGCATGGCGCGGGACACGACCGGTAAGTGTTCAGGCCGCTCTTCAAGGGGAAGTGGAAATACGCAAGATAAACGTGATAATGCCGAATGTCCCCCAGGTTGAGCCGGGAGACTTCTTGGCCTTCTTACGTGATGGTAGGCGTTACACCGTAAAGGAAGCATTGCCGACACAGATACATAACGTGGATGTGCACCAGGAGTTGGTGGTCTCGGAACTGAACCCCTCCTCCGTGGAGTTTGGATTGGACATCGGTCCTTGGGAAGACCCTTGCTGGTGGGTGACCAATGAGTAACGGCGGCTGTAGAATCATAACGACGCCCGACGATTGGCGCGGCCAACCCCTTCCGATACTCGAGGGGGAGAGCCCCCTTATTGCTCCTGGTACTCCTCTGGCAGTCATCGGTCTCTTCATGGCGGCAATCCGCTATCGCTTTACGGATCCCGGAAATGGTGAACCGCTGCCCTGGTACTGGGACATTGAGTTGACTCCCGAAAGCGAGTGCGAGGAGCCCGTGGACAACCGACAGAAGCTCCTCGTCGAAGCCGGATTCAACGTTGATTCTTCCTCTCGAAATTATCGCCCCGCTATTTATGTTGACCGCAATGGAGACGTTATTGCGACGAAGGTGGTTCTCGACAACCGTGCGGGCCAAGACCTTCCCAGTACCGAGAAGGCCTACTTTGCTCTGGCAGAATTTCCCCTCTTGATTGAATGCGATTCCGAGACGCCCGCAGAGTCTGCCATCTTGGCGGACACGGTATGGTTTTTTCTTTTGGCTACCCGGGATGTGTATCGGGAGAACTTCGGACTCTACAACATCAGCGAGCCGACTCTAGGTCCTACCCGCCATGCGGAGTACGACAAAGAAATCTGGCAGACGACTATTCAATTCACTGTTCAGATTGAATTGCGGTGGGGCACTCGTCCGATTGCACCTCTCCTCCGGGACATTGCGGCGAAGATTCAAGACAGCGGCAACCCCGACGTATACTACCACCAGATAGCACTACGCGAATTCAGATGAGGACCCTATAATTGGTCAGCGTTGAACGAAAATGACATCAAGGAGTTGACTCATGGCGGTACAGCGACCAAACGTTCTTGTTTTTCAGGAGTACCAGACCATCTCGGTAGCTCCGGACATCCCCGACTTGAACGTTCTTATCGTCGGTCCTTGCTATCAGCTTCTGGACTACCTGGACGATAAAGACGACATCTACGCGGCGGACTACGGTACGCTGGACCAGTCGATGGCGGACTACGGGACTCCAGACCCAGTAGTTATCACTTCGCCACCGGACATCGAGGCCGGTGCTATCCTGGATTCGGAAAGCGTGAAGATTTTCTTCGATGAACTCCGCGCTGTACTCCTCCGTAACTCCAGTCCCGGTGTCGACGACGCAACCTTCTTCGCCGGGGACAACCTCTTCCTGGCCTGGAACGGGACCACAGGTGTGCACTTCGGTGTGGCCGGTGTCGAACCCGGGGACAAGCTCATCACGGAGAGTGGCCCTTCGTCGGCGGACTACATCAAGACCGTCAAGGCGTTGGCATACAAGCTCTGGGACCAGGGGGGCGGCGGTACCACTGTCGACTTCCAGGCTGCCGGAGTCGTAGCCGGGGACACCCTCGAGATTTTCGACGACCAGGCTACCAACTCCCGCAACGGTACCTATCCCATCAAGGGTATCTGGCAGCAGGGCAACCCCCTGACGGAAGAGGCTACCGCGGTCGAGGTCGAAGGCGGTGCCCTCCTGGTCGGGCAGGTTGATGAGTGTCACATCCGGGTGACCTCTGCCGGGGGTACGGTCAAGATCGATACCTCCGACGACCCCAGCCCCTCGACGCACCGCGTTGAACTGGGGGATTGGTGCCATGCTCGGATGACCACGGACTTCGGAACCGACAACCATGCTTCAGACCGCGACTGGCGTGTGGAGCGTGAGCTGGATGACATCGAGATTGACGACAGCTACGTGACCGTGGAGGGACAGGTCGTCACCGTCGATGAGCTCGGTACCGGGGTTGAGGTTGAGGTGAACGAGACGCTGGGCAACAAACCGGTGTCGTTTGCCGAAGTCTACATGGAGTACCGGGCTCTCCGTCAGGACCTCCAGCGCGTTATCGAAATCGATTCGGACCGGGCGATGGAAGATACGCTCGGGAAGCTCGACGCTCGCAATCCGCTGTACGTGGGGGCCTTCCTCGCTGCGCAGAACACCACGACTCCCGTGAAGGTTTACGGCGTTAAGTCGGATGACCTCTCGGGCTACAACGACTTCATCGACCGCATCAGCGCCGAGCGTGAAGTCTACGCCATCGTCCCCCTCACCTACGAGACCAGTGTTCTGGGCGTCTTGAAGGTGATGGCGGAGAACTACGCCGACCCGACCTACGTGCTGGACAACGGCATCCGGCAGAAGTTCCGGGTCATCCTCGGAGCGGTGGACCTTGTTACCCAGCAGTACGTCACCGCTGAGACAGGTGGGGCGTCCACCCAGCAGATTGCGACCCCCGCGCCGACCGGGAAGAAGACCCTTACCGTGGCCCCGGTGGACGGTGGAGGCCCCGTCGACCCGGGCTTCGATACGTTGCCGATGGTCCCGGGCCAGAAGGTACTCATCACCGATGTCGGTGGCGCTACGACTTACGGCCCGTACACCGTGGCACATGTGAACGCCAGCGACATACTCGAGACGGACGAGGCGCTCAACGCAGCCATCGTCTCGGGGCTCGCGCTCTCAGCGGCGGGTGACAAGATCGAAGTATTCGAGGCGGACGGGACCACGCTGGTGACCTCCATCGAGGTCGGAGTGGCGGGCATCCTGTCCATTACTTTCACGGGGACGGACCTCGACCAGCTCTACAACACGCTCTACTGCCCGACTGCCACCTTCATCGATGACGGTATTATCCCCGGCGACATCGTGCAGATTCCGGAAGACCCGGACAGCAACATCAGCTGGGACAACTACCAGTCATGGGTGGTTGCGTCTGTCGATTCCCAGACCCGACTCACCATCGTCAACAACGGGACGAACTCCTCGACGGTGGCGAACGAGCTTCCGCACCTCATCAAGAGGGATGGAACTCCAGTGGACCGGGACGTCACCAACGGTCAAATCTGGTTCCGGGTGCAGCGGAACATGACCAAGAGCGAGCAGGTAACCTATATGGTTCAGGTCGCGCAGAGCTTCAGCAGCAAGCGCGTCGTGCTCGCCTACCCGGACGAGATCGATGTCACGGACCTGGTGGACGGCAGCAAGGACCGCGGTACGGGGACCACTCCGGTGGCTGCGGACGCTCAGCCCGGGTACTACCTGGCGTGCTGCATCGGCGGTCAGACTGCTGGTCAGCCCCCGCAACAGGGCTTCACGAATCTGGGCATCAACGGGGTCGACCGCATCTACAACTCGAGCGAATATTTCACCGAGGCTCAGCTCACGGACCTGTCCAACGGCGGCGTGTACGTCTTCGTGCAAGACAACCCCGACGCGCTCCCCTACTCCATCCACGAGGTCACCACAGATGTGCTGGCGCTGGAGACGGGCGAGTACATGGTGGTGAAGGACTTCGACTTCGTTGCCTGGACGTTCCTCGACACGCTCTATCCGTTCATCGGACGGTGGAACATCAACAAGGACACCCTGGAATTCATCCGCAAGGCACTGTACGCGACGATTGCCAACCTGCAATCCCGCTACGTAGCGCGCATCGGCGCTCCGCTCATCGGGGCTACGGTGGATGACGTGTTCCAGGCGACGGAACTCAGCAAGGACCGCGTGGAAGCGTACGTGAGCGTGGACTTGCCGATGACCTTGAACATCATCGGACTGCACTTGGTGGCGTAATGCACGACCTTTTCACCAAGCTGGGAGAAGCCTACGCGTTGAAAACGTGTGGGTATTCTCCTGCCCAGGTGAAGCAGGCCTTCATGCTCCGTGGGCTGACAGAAGCAGACGCTGATGGGCTGGTGAAGGAAGCGTGGTGGGGTGCCCTGGCTAAAGGGCTAGCTCGCGGGGCGGGGATGCTCGCTAAAGCCGTTGGCCGGGGTGGGGCAAAAGCCGTGGCTAAGGGTGCACCGTCGTTGAGTAAAATCAAACCCCTGGCGCAAGGTGCGGGAAAGATAGTACCGACGGCTAAGGGTGCACCGTCGGTGTTGACCTCCATGTCGACCATGCAGCGTACCGCAGGCCCACAGTCCAAGATGCTCCGTGGGATGTTACAGGGCGGCAAGTGGAGTCAGCGGGCTGGAGGAATGCTTCAGCGCGGGGGGCAAGCACTGAGCAGTGCCATGTCCGGGATGGCTCAAGCACCAGGACGTACGCTGTGGCGTGGAGGCGGGAACTTCATGCGTGGTATGATGTTCTCACCCCAGGCACGGGGAGTTGGCGGCGCTCTAGGAAAGGGAGTGTCCGCTTATTCGATGGGAAGCATGCTGCTGCCAGCGGGACAACCGCAAATGCCGCAGCCGCGTTACTACTAGGAGGATGCGAGGATGACTCTCGGAATTACCAAAGGCGTAACCACCTGGGACTCGCAGCGCCACAACGTCGAACGACACATGGACAACGCTGCGTACACCTCGGCGCACCCTGATGATACGCTTGTCCTGGCGGGACCTCCCCGGTTTGATGACGTGAAGCAGGAAGACGTCAGCGGCTGGGCAAGCCTCCTGGCAATCGGAATGCTCCAGACGTTCCAGGTGACAAGCCAAAAGCCTACGCAGCCAATGGCCGCGATTGGTTCGGGTCGCTCGTTCTTCGTGAGCGGGAAGAGCCAGACCACATGGCGAATCGGGCGGCTCTTCACCAACGGGCGAAACCTGCTGCGAGTGCTCTACCACAACGCAGTAGCCGGAGATGTCCCGGTCGAGAAGTTCGACGACCCACCGGTCCCCATCCCTGAAGGTCGGAACCTCACGAACTTCTACATCAACTTGGACTCTGAGCTGTACTACGTGCCGTTCGGACTCGGGGTGATGTTCAAGGACAAGATTCATGACATCCTCGGTGCGTTTTACGCTGAGTTGTGCATGATTAACACCTACACCCTTGGCTTCACCGCCGGTCAGAACATGATTATGGAGGACGTGGGCGGCATGTGCGACCGGCTGTACCCGTTCGTACCGAGCGTCATCATCGGGGACCGCGTGGACCGCGTGACGGTGGATACCGTCATCGGCTTCGTAGGTGGCGACCCGACCGTCTCCGATTCCTTCGTCGACAACACCATCACTGACCAGCTCTAGTTCTTCCCGGAGCTTCATGGTAATCTTTTCGCCATGACTAACGGCTCCGACGACTACCAACGACTTCTACGTCTCAGCGGTGTAGCCGCCTCCGGTAACATCTACCCGCGTAGTGGAAGTGTCCTTGGTATCGTGGATTCCTACGACGATGCCACAAAAACGTACGTAGTCATTACTCAGGGCTCCAAGCTCGACCCTGCCGATAGAGGACGGCGCAAGCACGAGGGTGTTCCTCGGATGACACAGGAGCCCGGGGATAACTCGGTACTCCCGGCCGATACCAACGTCGTCATCGACTATTCTCTGGGTATCCCGGTCATCAAGGGTGTCATCGCCGCGAGTGCTAGCAAGTACATCACGGACGGGGCTCCCGACATAGCACCCCGCGTGGCAGGCCGCGACCCCGCAGACACCAGCTCTTCTTTTGGCCCGCAGTCCGGGTACTATCGTTCTCCTTCGGACCCGGTAGGACTCTTTACGGGCGACTGGTGTCGCGCCTCTCCAGACGGGAACTTCATCGCAGCTTTACGCGGTAAACTCTGCAAGGTGTTCGGCAATGAACAAGCCCAAGTCATCGTCTCGGGACTGCATAATCTTGTACGGACAGTATGTGAGAATTACCAGCACTTCAGCAGCTTCGGCGAACTACGAATCGAAAACAACAACGGGCGCGTCAATCTTTCTTTCCGGGGGGCCGCTGACCAGCTCAACGAATCTGGTGGTGACCTCGAAAACTGGACGTTCCACCTCGACATCGGGGACAAGGGCCAGCTCTTCAATATGCGCATCACGTCGGCGGATGGCCGAATTGAACAGGCGCAGTTCAAGATTACGCCTGACGGGGAGGTCCGGCTCTTTGGCAAGACCGGCTTCGTTTTTCAGACGCCAGGGCGCAAATCCGAAACTATAGGTGGAGATTCCGTCACTCGCATTACGGGTGGGCGCAGGATGCTGGTCGAACAGACGGAGACCAAACAGGTTCGTGGGTCACGCGCCACTACCGTCAACGAGTCGGACTATGAGGTCGTAGGTAACGACCAGTCCGTGTCCATCAACCGAAACCAGACGCTGAGCGTGGGAGGCCAATTTACTGGACAGGTGTCGGGCGGCTCTCCCCTCGAAGCCAAGCCTACTAATGTCGCGTACAACATGCGCGTCTTGAATGGCAGTTACCAGCTCATCATCGGGGACATCCTCTCGGGAGCGAATCCTCTTGCGTACGCCAGCTACCATCTCTTCGTGAACAACGGCCATGTTATCATCGGAGAAGACCCCCAGCACCCAGCTTCCGGACTAGGAGGAGTATGTTCCGTCAATCTCAACACTCTCAGTCCGGGCTCGATTGGACTAGGGTGTATCGTACCTAGTGCAGGTCCGTTTCTCGGTAATGGCCCTGCGGCAAATTTCAATCCGCAGACTGACAGTGCGATGCTCTACAACAAATGGTTGGCATTTGCCAACACGCTGATTCAGCTACTGGACTCGCACATTCACCAGACAGCATGGGGTCCTTCGCTTCCGGCGGAGGTACCACCTGGGACACAACAAGGGTTCAAAGCGGCCTTGTCCGGCTTGACAGCGCCGGTCAAAAGTATCCGGGTTTTCATAGGGGCTTGACCTTGTAGTTCCCTGAGGGGCACCCTATACTTCCTGTGGCGTTTGAACCGTAAACAATTGGAGGGTTTGAGATGCCCAAACTCATCATCATGGCGAAAGAAAAAGGCGACGTCATCGTCCAAGACCCGTTCCCGGCAGAAGGTCTGCTCACGCTGACCATCCCCAAGGGGACCTCCAAGGAGCTGGTTGTCAGCAAGGGGCAGCATCAGCGGATGAAGTACCAGCTGGCGGCGCTTGAGCTCAACGGCATGCTCACGTATGACGTGGAGTTCGAGGACTTCGACACCCGGTCGGAGAACGCGGACTTGGAAGGCCTGCCCAACATCGACTACGTGACCACCAACACGGTCGCGGTAGCGGGGCAGACGGGAATCGACATGTTCGGGCCGAACATCCAGGGCGAGAATGAGTTCGCGTCCCTGGTCATCGGCGACGCCGCATACCCGGACCGCTCCATCGAGGTCACCGCGCTGTTGCCCGGATATCAGGGCAACGAAATCAGCGTGGAGGTCGTCGACACGGGTGGTGGTGGCCTGAGCGTGGCTGTCGCAGCCAAAAAAATCACCGTCGACCAGGGAGGCTCGGGCTCCGATGCGACGACCGTGAAGGCGGCCATCGACGGGTACGCTGCGGCGGCAGCCCTCGTGACCACCGCACTGCTCGGAACGGGCGGCGATGTCGTTGCGACGCAGGACGAGGCCTACCTGGAGGGTGGTCTCGGTGCGGGTATCTTCATCACCTGTGGGGGCTTCCCGTGCACCATCACGGCGGTTGACCTCACCGTCTCGCCTCCGAAAATCACGTTCGACGTCCCGGCGCTGGCACCCATCGTCGCCTCACAGATGGTGGCACTCCAGCTGCGGTCAGGCGCGAAGCTCTACACGCTCTCGCTGCCCACGGTCTAAGAGCTAAAAGAACCGTTGTTCCCGGTTCTTCTTGCTGCGGGCTCTGGCCCCCCTTCTCGGGGGGCTAGAGTTTTTTTAGACCAGACCTCGATGGCTGGCTACCGCCTCGAACTCCTCGAGCTTGTCGCTCGCCACACTCACTCCCACCCGTAAGGCCGGTGTAGGGTACCGGTACCGCTTCCGGTTCTCGTCAATGAACAATTTCTTGGTCCAGTAGTGTTTTCGGGTGATGCTCTTGTAGTTGGCGTCCCTCACCGCCAGGACGGAATCTATCAGCTCTCCCGTTGATAGCTTGCGGATGTGGACCACCTCCCCTTCCGCGTTCATCCAGCGGTCGATGTCATCCACGAACTCCCAATCCTCTACGGCGTAAACGTATTTGGACTCTTCTTCGACGGGTTCCTGGGCCGGTGGTGCAGGGTCCTGTTGTCGCTGGTACTCAACTCTCAACTCATCGAGCCAGGAATAGAACTTGCACTTCTGTTCGAGCCCGGGGGGCTTAATGAACAACTCCTCCATGTCCAGTTCCGGGATGTCGCGTGGGTCCTTCCCGTCTTCCAGCGCATCTCGGATATCACCGCACATCTCCTTGCACTTCTTCCGACCGCAGATAGGGAGGAAGTACGACGCGCCATCTTCACGGGGAGCCACAAGTTCTGCTTTGGCGTCTCCCTGGCACGTCTGTACTTCCCCCTTTATCTCCCGCCGAACACAACACATCTGGTACTTGATGACATCCAGGTACAGATAGTGACTACGGTCAACCATGTTCCCTCCTAGCAAAAAGAGAGCGACGAATGTCACTCTCTCCCGACCGGGACCCTAGCCGGTCTTGCGCTGCTTGTCGGCCTCGATCTGCTCCCGGAGCTGCTTCTCCTTGGCGTACTCCTTGGACGCCTCGAAGATGTACTTGGCGAACTCCGGGTCCGAGGCGAAGAGCTCGAGGACGGCGACGTTGGTGTCCTCCCCGGCGACCTCTTCCAGGTCGCTGAGGATCTTCTCCATCGCCTTCTCGTTGCGGTCCTTCAGCTCCTTCTGCGCCTTCTCGTACGAGGTCGGCAGCTTGACGACGTTGTACTCCGTCGCGTTCTTGTCGGCCTGGAGCTTGGAGTCGGCCCGGACCGCGTGCTGCCGCTCGACGTACGTGCCGCTGGCGGTCTTCACGAGGTCGTCCTTCTTCCGACCGCGACGCCCGAGAGCGAACCCTCCGGCCCCCGCGCCCACCGCTGTGGCCAACACGCCACCGACGATTGCGAGTACTTTTCCTGCGCCCATGTCACACCTCCTGTATTGCCCGCAGAATTGCGGGTCTTTTTGGGTAGCGGAACCGCTTCCCTGTAGCCTATTTTCTTCTACCAAATTGCACTGTCGTTTTTAGCTACTTTTTCGCTTTGTGCTTAGTCGAGTGACGTTTGACCCCCGAGAGGACCCGTCGCCTATCTGTTTCTTTCCTACTGTCTCGTCCACTGCGATTGTTGCTGCTTCCTTTAATGCTTCGGCGATTGCTACTTTTCCGGCGGCTATCAAAACCCGTTTAAGTGCGTCTCGCCAATCCATTGTGTGCGACTCCTTTCTTTGTTATCGTTTTGGGGCTATGTGGACGAAGGATGTAAAACCAGGAAGAGACCTGGAACACCTGGGGCTGATAACAGCCCGTTTGGCGCGTATTGTTTTATACCAAAAAATCGCTCGGGGTGAGGCTCAGCTGCGCGCTGCGGGCATCGATGCGAAGCTCTTGACGGCCTTCCGGGCGGCTGCCTTGAAAGAAGTACGCTTGAAACGCAAGCCCGTCCGCGTTTCTCCTGACGTAGTATTTACTAGCAGGGGAAAGATGGACTTCTGAGATGACCATAACGATTGAACAAGGCCAGGAGACGGCCTTCATAATGGCCGGGAAGATGCGTCCGCGCTACTCCGAGGCCGACCGTTTCTATGGTGCGCACCTCGACCGGTATCTCGGCGATACCCCCCGTAATATCGCCGTCTCTCACATCTTGCGAATCAACCCACGTCTCCATCGCATCCCCCGGTACCGAAAGGGATATGTCCGGGGCTTCATGCGCGCGACCATCGAAGCTGCTCGGGAAGCCGGGGTCGAGTGGGACAAGCTCAAGGACCCCAACCTCTGTGCCTACGTCTGGTTGCGCTACTTCAACAAAGAATCTCTTGAACTCTACCAGAACAACGAAGGCATCTTCTCCTCCTATGGGGAGGAATTTTGGAGGTGTGCATACCTCCTCGATGCCATCGGGGAGTCCGCATTCAGCTACTTCTGGGCTAAGGCCGCTCCCACCTCCGCAACTCTCGACGTCTACTCGGAGCTGCTTTACGCAGTAAACTCCAACAAGAAACAATTCGGGGATGTCACCGCCCAGCAGATGAAGGTGCTTGTGTTCAAGGAGTGTGAGTTCGTCTTCCAATTGGCTAAGATTATTGCAGGACGTATCCAGTCTGCTGGGCCAGGGAAAGAACCCATTCCGCCAACCGCAGATATTTCGACGTTCTTTACACAGGGGAAGGTGACACGTGGCGAACGTCGGTGAGTGGGGAAAACTTGAGCTTACGGTTCCGGACTTCAGTGCTCTGGACCCGCTCCTGGAGTTCATTGACCAGCTCAAAGAACTGCTGAAGAAGTTCGCGGACCTCCTCGACGCGTTGCTCACCTTCCTGGCGGGAATCCTCGATCCTTTGGCGACGCTCATCCAGAAGCTCATCGACAAGCTCAAAGAGCTAGTTGAAAGTTTCTTGGAAGACCTGGGGGCGTACACTATTTTGATTCCGAGCGGGAAGCGCTTTATGACTACCTTCATGGGTCTCGGAGACGTCACTCCCCCCGTGAGCACCCACCTCTTCCCCGAGGGGCCGGACCTCAACGACCCCAACCTCACGCCCGAAGAGCAAGAGTTCCTCATCAACATGAACCGCTACAACGGCGGTAACCCGGCGTTCTACCGTACGGTGTTGGACTCCATCCACGATAAGGGGGACCGCAACCGTCCGCAGTTCACCAGCGCCAACGATTGGATTGGCGGCTTGGTGATGATGCTCGGGACGAACATCGACCCCTTCGGATTCCTGGACGACTTGTGGTCGCTCAAGGGACTCTTCGGAAGCCTCTTCGACTCCACGTACGTGACTACCATCCCCACTGCTAAGGGTCTCACCGCTGAAGCTCTCACCCGGCCCAGCACTTCGGGTGGAAAGTTCACGGCGCTGCTGTCGTGGGAGACCATGGACACGCCCTTTGCGCGACTTCCTGACCTGGGCAACACGGTGTTGGTGCCGGAGCGTCAGGCGCTCATCATGGTCAAGAACGACATCTCGGCGGCCACAGCCTCCAACGTTGTTCAGCTCATGGGCACCCGGGAGTTGACCGAGGGCCTGGAGTTCGGCAACGCCAAGGTCATCTACGAAGGCGTCTTCGATATCACGAAAGTCAGCCACCTCTACGAAATACCGGACGCAGACCCCGACGATACGTACTACTTCGCCCTGGCCTACAAGAACCGCGTCTGGCGCTCTGACGAGAACTGGACGGTCGACCCTGGTTATGCACTTGGCTATTGGGACACTTCCAACATCGCGCGTCTCGTGCCGTTCCCGGTGCTGCCAGGCAGCACGCCACCCGACTGGATACGGACGCCCTCCTTCGGGGATATGTTCCCGGACCTCGCCTACTTCCTGCGTCGTTTGCTCGGAGTAATCGAGGACTACGCGAATCGCCTCCTCGCAGTCAACGACCTCTGGAAGAAGTACGTAGAGTTCCTTCGCGCCGAAGTCGACCGCTACGAGGCTCTCGTCAACGAGATTCTCGACCGCATCAAGCGCCTCACTGAGATGCTGAAGCTGCCCAACGCGACCGGCGGTGTGTATGCTCGAGTTTTCAAAGGCGTGGGTGGCAACCAGTTCTTTCTCTCGGACCTTGCCACGTCCCTGTCGCGTTCGTACCCTAATGCTCCCCCCTTCCACCGGGGAGACGAGTACGTGATGGGCATCATCATGCTGGCCGGAGGGAACGAGGCCCTGGTCGATAGCTTCGTGGGACTGCTGTCTCTGCTCTTCGGCATCGGCTCGTTTGACGAAGACAACCTGATGGGCTCTATCGGTGACGCACTTACCGCGGCAGAGGCTAAATGCTTCGGCGATGACTTCAGCGTCATCGAATGTGTGGACGAGCAGTTCACCGAAAGTCTGGACGAGGCTGTCGTATCGTGTTCTACTCCTACACGTACGGCAACAGAGTTCGGAGACGACCTTTCACCTCTGGAGGTTTCCTAGTGGCAATACTGAAAGACTTTCGCTGCATCAAGTGCAACACCTTCGAAGAGCAGCTCGTGAGTGACAACTCCGAAGCGCGGTGCTCTTCTTGTGGGGGCGAGATGGAACGAGTCCTCACCGCTGCTCCCAAACAGTTCCATGTGATTGTCCCGACCCATCCGGGAGCGAAGGCAAATAAAGCGGGCTACATCCATTCCCATGGCGATAAGCCCGCAACCAAGATACAATCTGGTTACGGAGGTGCGCAGGGACCTAAATAAACTGGACACCCCGCAACATGGATGAGGGTGTGCCGCGCACGGCGGGGTGTCCATCGACAGGAGGTGTGCACGCACACACTCTTTCTTTTACCTCTGCTTTCGTTCAATTTCTGAGTGAACTATACTTGTATCGATGCGTAACGGAATGCTGAAAAAAGAAGGCTTCGCGGTGTGGACGAGAGTCCCAGGGACTCCCTTCACGCTTCCGGGGTCGCTCACGGTCAAAGAACGTCTTCCTGGCATGGTGGACTGGGCACCGCGTGAAGTGGTCACTCGGGTTGCCAAGGGCCTTCGCAGTGGGGACGATGGGCCGGTGGAGCTTGCCGAAGCCGAAGCTCAACGGGGCCTCCCGCAACACGCCGGGGTCGGAGCAGTTGCTGGGACGACCCTCGGGTCCCTCCTCGGTAGACTGTTCGGAGGCCAAGCAGCTATCAAACCCTTCCAGGAAATAGGTCAGCGCGGTATCGGCAGCTCCACCCTCCGACAGCTCAAGAATCTTCCGGCCGCCATGAAGCTCCTTCCTATTCTGGGAGCCCTCGGTGGCGCGGGAGTGGGTGCTAAGGTCTGGGAGCGTGGGCAAGAGGGTCGCCGTCAACAGGCGCTGGACGTTTCCAAGGGCTTGCTGGCCGAGCGCATTTTGCAGTCCCAAGCAATCCAGGAAGCCCTCCGGTCCAACAACCCATACACGGCCCCCCTTTTACGGGGTATACCCATCACCTCGGCCTCGGCCCCCGTGCCGCATGTGATGCGCTACGGACACATAGGAGTCTGACATGGCAGGCGTCGCCAACATTACGGGCAAGATTGCGTTCATCCTCGGGGCACATGCCAACGACAAAAACCCCGAAATCAACTTCAAGATGGAGGACCTCGCCTACGGGCCGTTGGGTGTTCATCATCTCGAGTGGGGGAGCGCGGTCACGGACGAAGACATCCTCTACGGAACTATCACGGACGCCAAGGTGGTCTTCATCCGTTCCTACCAGGGCGGTGGCATCGTGAAAGTGAACGGCGGCACCGGCATCAAGATTGACCCCCCGCCCACCGATGAGGACGGCGGTTGGTTCATCTTCGCCAACCCGAGTGGTGGAATTACATCGCTTACCGTGACAACTACCGGCGCGGCCAAGTTCGAGGCGATGCTTTTCCAGTAGGAGTGTAACGGGTATGTACCGCGCAGTGGCAAAAATAGCGGAGACACCGGCTGGGATGACCTGGGGTGAGGCCTTGGGTGCCCGGAAGGAAATTCTGAAGCGTTTTCTACAGAAGGCGAAGACGCCAGCGGGAGCTGCGGCGCTCCTCGGAGCCCTCGGTGCAGCAGGCCTCGGGGTAAAAGCATACCGAGACGAAGTATCCAAGACCGGGGCTACGCTGCCCGATGCTACGGAAACTCCTGAGGCCCCCAAAGTTCCCAAACTTCCCGGGCCATCGGTAGCTTCCCCCGCAAAAATAAATGTTGCTCCGTTAGCGCCCCCGGGTGGCCCCACTGGAGGGGTCAACATCACGACGCCCAAACCGCCGGTCTCGGCGACTTCTCAAACCACAAAAACCAAGGAAGTAACTGCTTCCATCTTCGACGAGGGTATGGGTCCCCTCTTGGCCGGTGGCGCGGGTGGTGTGGGCGGATACCTGCTCGGCTCCAAGGTCATCAATCCGTTGCTGTATGCCAAGGAGCAGGACATCCTCAACAAAATCCGAACCGGCGAAAAAGTCGTAGCTGGTCTCCAGCGGTCCCAGAAGGTTGCTCCGTTCGTGGCCGGTGCCGTGAGCGCCCTTATCCTCGCTTCTCTCGCAGCCTACAAAGCGCGCCAAAATGAAAAACAGAAAATCGAGCGGCAACTCACGTGGGGACAGCTCCCAACTCCTACAGCTCCTGGGTCTGGCTTCAATCCTCTCGAGCAAATCCAGTTCGGGCAGGCCCCTATCTACTAGCCATGGGGATGCCGACCAGATACCGCACCCCGCGGAAGAACCTCTCTCCACGCAAGATAGATAAGAAGCATCTCCGGCGCTGGTTGAAGTATCGTCAGTTACGGGGTAAAGCTGTCCGTCCTCCCAAGCAATTCGGTCATTAAAAAACCCTCGCGTCTGTGGTAAAAGATTCTGTGTTGCCGATGGGCTCGCTCCAGATGCCCCCCCACATCCGACCGAGTTCACCGGCAACGTTTTTTCTTTGACAACCGATTGCAAGAAGACAGGAGGGAACAATGCCCGAGGAAAAAGACCAGCCGGTCGAAGAGAAGTACCGAGAGTACACGCTGGACGAGTTACTGTTGCGGCGCAAGGAGCTTTCCGTCAAGGTCCAGCTCCGGCAGAAGCTGTTCAACACGCCGCACCTCTTCCAGGAGAACCTGCGGCGCACCTCGGCGCGCCACGAGGGCCTGGATGACATCATCGGCACGCTCCCGGTGATGGACCGCGTGCAGCTCGAGCACGAGCTCAACTACTACTCGCAGAAGCTTCGCGAAGTCGACGAGGTGGTGCAGGGGGCGAACTTCAACGAAGAAGTCAACGGCCCGTCGTCCATCTTCGTGGACTTCTCCGAGGACATGAAGCTCGCCGGAGGCACCATCACCAAGAAGCTCGCGTCCTTCCTCACGCGACGCAAGACTCTCAACGACATCTGTCGGCGCGTCGACATCGAGGACTCGGAGCTGATTCACTCGGTCAACGAGCGTCTCGAGGCTACCGAGGGGACCGAGAAGCTCAAGGAGAAGTACGCGAAGAAGAAGGCCAGCGAGGTGCTCGCTCGGATGGAGCACTACCACACCCAGCTCCGCCTCTGCGACGAGCTGATTCACGAGGCCAATTGCGGCATCCGCCGCGGAGCCTCTCCTTCCCTTCTGGACGACTACCCAGTCGACTAGTAGCTACGTCCCCCCGGGGGCGTTCTACATAGGACAAGCGGTGCGTGGAACAAGGGTTTGCTCGGCACCCTAAGCCGTAGGCCGGTCCGGAGCGGTCATAGCAATTCATCTGCATCGAAGACGATGTATACCTCTCGACTGCTAATCGAGAACTGGACATTTAATCCAGAGAAAAAGTGGGTTTTCCGGGAGCCAAAAAACCGGACGAACTCCGACTAGATGAATTCCGACCTTCCGACTAACCCTGATTACCCGAATACGCAGAACAGCTGAACTTCGAGTAACAGAACTCCGACTCACCACGTTCCGGCCGCTTTGTCCGTCTCTATGCACTCTCTCCTTCACCGGGGGGAGTGCTCTTTTTTCCTCTGGGGCATCGACCAGTGGCCAGGTCACGGGCTTTTGGTGCCCGCTACGAAGGTTCGAGTCCTTCTGCCCCAGCCGGATGCTAGAGCCTGGAGAGGCAACCGTCAGCTAGCTGACCCAGGTTTGCTGAACAGGCCGGGGAGTAACTCCCCAAAGGGCACAGGAGTCGCCCCAACCGAAACACCTTGGAAGGAAGTCCTCTCACCGGGAGGCTCTACCCACTCGGACAATTAGCCATCCCGAGTGAGAAGGACCCCTTCCGGCGTACGCGTAGTAGCATCCATGCAGACGTCGGAACTCTCGCACCTCGAGGGTCGGGAAGTAACTTCCCACGAGACGCGCAGCAACTAACTGCGCTTGAACATTGGCGACAGCTTAGGCTGCGGAGAGGTCCGCTATGCTTCCCTACCTTGCCTCAGCTTCTGCCAAAGTAAACACAGTGACGTCTGCACCTGACTCCATCGTCTAGTCCGGTCAGGACACTGGCCTTTCACGCCAGTAACACGGGTTCAAATCCCGTTGGAGTCACCGCGGCAGTGGGTCATGGAAACGTCAGGCTGGGATGCGGAGCGGGACGGGTATACTGCCGCTCAGGGGTTTTCTTCTGTGCCCGTCCCCACCTTTCACGTTGGTCCGCGCTGGGTTTGGGACCTCGGAAACATAATACAATCCCGGTACACCCAGCACATTTCCCAACAGGAAAAACCAATGGCCTACATAATCGGAGAACCAATCATCGAGGTCTGTGCCGGAGGGGTGCACGGGGGTACCCTCCTCCGTGTCCGCTTCCCGGTGAAAGACACCCACGTAGATGAGATTCACTACCGGGGCTGCGAAATCGAACTTCACCCCGAACAACTCTGGATGTTGAACAAGGACGGGGTGCCCCCACGCTTTGCTCCAAAAGTTCTCCCCCCGATAGCAGTGACAGAAGACATGTACGGTGACACTCTTGTGCTCTCTGCTGACGTTGTTCATGAGGTCAAACAGCACCTCAATCGTCTAGGGCTCGTCCCGGAAGAAATGGACCAGCATGCCCTCCAAGAGATAAAGAACGCCGTTGCCGAGCGGCTCGTAAAAGAGAAGTACGGAGAGAAGAAATGACCAAACACCTCAAGTATCTGAAGTATGTTCTCCGTCACAAATACTACGTGACGCTGGAGTGCTTCAAGGTCGGCCTCTATCTTCGTGGCGCACTCCACGACATCAGCAAGTTCCACCCGAGTGAGTGGTTCCCCTACGCCGAATTCTTTTACGGCGTTAAACCGCAGAACATCCGGGATGAGACTGGCTACTACAAACCCACGGACACGGGAGACGCGGACTTCGACTTCGCGTGGCTGCTCCACCAGAAGCGCAACGACCATCACTGGCAGTGGTGGGTACTCCCCGAGGACGAGGGCGGCGTGAAACTCGTGCCGATGTCGGTGGACGCCGTTGTCGAGATGCTCTGTGATTGGTGCGGCGCTAGCAGGGCGCAAGGACACGGCGGCTGGGAGGGCGTCTTCAAGTGGTACGAGAAGAATAAGGACAAGATGCAGCTCCATCCTGAGAGCAGGGAGAGGGTCGAAGAAATGCTTCGGCACATCAAGCTCCATGGCCAGTGGTAACCAGCAAGATGCGATTCTAGCAATCAATTTTCACGACGACTTGATTGCTTATCTTGAAGAGAAGATGGTGGAGGGCGTAAATGTCTCGTTCATTGGAGAGAAGTTCTTGCAGCTCAACGGTGCGGTCCCGACGAAGACCTACCAGGAACTCATCTTCCCGGAAGTCTTGCGCATCGCACGAGACCATGGATTCAAAGTAACGCGCGGCAGTAACCACAACATCCGGGCTGACTACGTGCGCATCGACCTGGTAGTGAGGTATTGACGATGATTGTCGCATTCCTCGAGGCGTACCTGACCGAGAAAGTAGTGGAGTTCGATATCTGGGCGCGCAAGGAGAAGGGCGGGGGTTGGGTTGTCGACCTCTATGCGGTGCCGTCGTCATTTTTCGAGGAAGTTCTCCGGCCCACAATGCAGGAGATAATCGAAGAACAAGGATTCAGGATGATGGTGTCTTTCCGTCATCCGTTGTTCGGAACCGAGGTGACCAGCATGCAGGTCGACGTTCTCCACCCTTCAGCACAGGAGCTTGGATATGTCTAAAGCCAGCTTCTATCCAATCACTCCTCGGGTCCAGAAGCTCTACGACTACTTGGCTGAAAAGTTGATAGAATCCTTCTTCGAACGGAGAGTAGGAAACAACGGACTCCCCTACTACGTGGTACGGCTACGAATGATTCCCCAAGGCGCGTATGCTGACCTCATTTATCCGGAGGCTGAACGCCTCGCTCAAGACAACGGTTTGATGTTGGGGGGCGGTCCAACCTGCATCTGCAATGGCATAGTAACCTCTGCCGACTGGGTTATAATTCCCGCATGAATACAGCAAGCAAACACGTCATCGTCGAACTCTGGAACTGCAACACGGACTTTCTCGAGGACGGGGAGTACATCGAGAAGTGCCTCCGCAGCATCGCCGCAGTCATCGACGTCACGCCAATCACCTACACACACCACAACTACGACCCGCAGGGGTACACGGGGATTCTCGTCATTGAAGAGTCCCACATCGTAATTCACACGTGGCCCGAACATCGCTATGCTACAGTGGATGTCTTCACCTGTGGGGAGAAAGACCCCAAGGTCGTGGGGCCGGTGCTGAAGGAGTTTTTCGAGGCCAAGGAAGCAGGCGTCCTCAGCCTGACCCGGGGCAACCGCAACGGTATCGGGATAGTGTGCCACCATGTGAACGGGCACGGTTTTCTGTAGAAAGGAACGCAGCATGGCTACGGATACGGCAACCCGTCTTCTCTTGAAAGCAGAGGAGATGATAGAACTCGCACAGAAGAACCACGTCGAGCGCAAAGGACGGGCGTGGAACAACCCCGAGCAGATTCGGCTGAGCATCGATGGTACCGAAGTCTTCTACATCGGCCCAGATGGAAACTGTCGAGTCGACGGGGAGTCTTGTGACGACCCCAAGAAAATCCTCGCAGCTATCCGCCGTTTCGTGGCTGTCGGCAAGGACCCCACCAAGCAGAACTTGATGCACATGGCTCCGGCCGGAGAAGCGTAACCCGTAATGGACGCGGCGAAAGACAAGCTCTACCGCATCCTCGACGCCGCGCTCCAGTCCGAAGACATCGACCTCCGCGACAACGTGGTTTCCTACATTGGTCTGATAGAAGACCCCTACTTCCTTCCGCTGCTGCAAGAACACATCACTCACGAAGAAGTGGAGTGGCTGAAAAGTTACGCCGTAAAAGTCATCGAGTACCTGAAGGCTCGAGAGGCGGGCGTCGAGCCTCTCCCGCCTGGAGAGTCGGACCCGGAGGATACACTCGTGAAGAACGTTGCCCGCTGGCGCAAGACGATGCGGGGGATAGGAGACAAATGACAGATGGTTACCCCAGACCAGGTTATCAAACTGGTCTTCTCTCCCTCTGACATAGCAACCGCCAAACGGAACGCCGGGAAAGCGTCTCTAGGTGGAGTATCGCGTGTACGGGAGGGGGAAGACCGCCAGTACGCTCTCGCAATTGACCAACTCGTCGGGCAGTTAGGCCAGATTGCGGGGCACCGCTGGCTTTATGGCCACCCGTTCGATTATGCCCGAGGCCGGTGGTACATCAATCGACACCCCCACGTAGGAGACGGGGGGAGCGATGTAGCCTGCGGCAACATTGACTTCAAGGCATCGCTCTTGCGGTATCCAGACAAACCCCTGCTGGACTACCACTTGTTGGTGCGCCCCGCCGAGCGCCACAAAAACTTGGTGTACATCCCTATCATCGTGGACCTGCAAGAAGACAACACCCAAGGATGTGCGTACGTGATGGGCTGGGCCACGGATGAAATGCTACCGGAATCTGCGGAGAAAGAAGGCGTCTTTCAAGGGGCATTCGCCCTCTGCTGCGCCGACATCCATCCGTTGCCGCCGTTCAAATGGAATTGGACGTAGTGGTATAACTAAATACCGCTCTCTGCGGATTTTCTAGTGGAGGTATCCAAGTAGATACAACGCTGCGTGGATATCCTCGAGGCACGTAACCCCCTCAGTTTTAGGAGTTCAAAAAATGAAGAAATGGGAAAATAGGGTGCAGGTGCGTCCGGCCCCTAACCAAAACTTCAATATGGATTTTGCCCCTTGCGCGATGACACGAGGAGCCCCCGTACTCTCGAAGGAAATTAATCTGCCCAACACGAAAAACATTAAAATGTACCCGGGATTCGTCGTAGACGAGGCGATCTCCTTTATTAAGGAGGTGCACGCGGCAAAAGGAATTCTCTGCTTTCTCTGGTCGATACTGACCCATCCCCGCATTCTTCATGAGCTCGCAGAAGGGAATAGCCTTGGGGCAGTAGACAAATTCAGTCCCACTATCCGCCTCGCAGACCAATATAACCGCATCCTTTGTTGTGTTCCGCGCCATAAGTTCCCGGGTAACCGCATACCTAACTTGGTGCGGCGAGACGGCCAAAATGATTACGGGCTCCCAGACGTCACGCGCGTAGTGGGGCAGGATTTTGGGAAGAGCGCTCCTTTCCGGGAAAATGAAACCCGCCCCCTGATGCACAAGAAAACGCTAGTGGGGCTAGTGCCGCAGGGAAAGAAGTTCGTGGCACAAATGGCATTTCGAGGAAGCGCTAATGGAACTGCGCACGCGGAAAATTCATGGGAAGACGTAGAGCGGGTGGACGACCCCGACTACGCAAAGGTTCTTTACGACAGTTTTGCGCACACGTACTCCATGAGTGAGGGGCTTTTTGCTTATGCCCCCGGGCCGATGCCTACGTATGAATGGCGCAAACGACCCCCGAAAACGGTTGCCGTCCCGCCGTGCCCTGCATGTTCTTCGCACGAGATAGGCTTGATGTGGCAGGCCCAAAAGGGAGAAGCACTCTGCCGAAGACTTTGCTGCACGTCATGTGGAGAGGTTTTCGGGAAACCACTCTTGTACGCTAACTGGCCGCTGAAATAAGGAGGACGTATGCAGTTACCGAAAAGCATGAAACCGTTGAAAGGAGTCCAGTACTTCGGCTTAACTGTGGGACCCAAAGAAGCTGCGGCACTGTTGAAGTACAACACTGCGAACTACCGAGAGGCAGCGGAACAGCGAGTGCGGTATTTAGCTGCGGTCATGCAAGCCGGAAAATGGTTCCGTAACCCCGGAGACCCTTTGATCCTGCAAAAACATGGACGCAGTTACGTTTTTCTAAACGGGCAGCATCGACTTCTCGCTATTGTCCGATCTGGATGTTCAGTAGAACTCGTCATTTGCGTCCTCGACGCGGATGTCCACGTTCAACTAGCTGCGTTAGACGGCCAGCGCCCCCGCAACCTCCAACAATTCATCACCCATCAGGGGTACCCCGGAACGCTCTGCGCCCCCATTGCCCGGCTACTCATCGCGCATGAGCGCACTAAAAAGAGTAGCAGCCAAGGTCCTATCGACATACAAGATGGGTGGGAAACCTTTCAACGATTTCGGGATGGTATCCTGTTCGTGGCGGACCTCACGAACGAGAAATCAGCAGGAGTGAACGCGCTATACCGCACGGCGCTGACACGGGGATACTACCATTACGATAAGCCGCGCCTTCGGGAATTTCATCGACAGTTCACTGAGAATTTGTGCACAAAGCCTAAGACAGACCGCGGAGCTACCCTACTTCTCAAGCTCTATACCCAAGCGTTAGAAGCCGGGGAAGTGGACCGCAATCTTTATTACCTACACTGCGAACGTGCCGTTTACGCCTTTGGAAATTGTGAGCATTTGACGAGTGCGAAACAATTGAAACCGGAAACTGAGCCGGGGGCGCTCCTACCCCTGACATAGCAACTTCCATACCGTTTTCCGCTTGGGGGAGGTATCAGGATGGCCAAGAAGCCCGAGAAGGCTACGCGCAAGCTGGCAATGCTCGCCAAATGTCACGACTGTACAGGCGGCTATGCCGACGGAAAATACGACTGCGAGAACCCGAAGTGTCCGCTGTACCAATGGATGCCCTACGCATCCAGCATGCCGGACGAGGAGTGGCTCAAGTACAACCCCAAAATGAAGGGACAGGTGACCTGGGAAGAGAGTGGACGCGAGATGTCAGAAGAAGAGCGCGCAGCGGCAGCGGAACGGCTTGCCAAGGCACGGGGGAAAAAGAGCAGCAGAGATGAGCTGATGGCCCTCATCAATGACGACGACTAACCTTCATCGGTCTCTCGAGAGTACCGACGTGAAAGGAGCGGCAAAAATGGACCGCAGCACCGCACTATACAACGAGCTGATGGACGCAGTAAACGCAGAAGACATCGGAATCCTCGAAGGTCTCAAAACCAAAGAGGAGCTCGAAGAAATGTGCGTCTATTACCAGAACCACAACCAGGGCCAAACGGCTAGAAAATACGGCGTAAGCAAACCCTTCGTACAGGCTCGTTTTCAGAAGATGGCGATTGCGTTCCTCGTGGACGAAAAAGATAACCTGATGGAGGAGTTCCTCTACTCGCAATTCTCAGAGGAGAACACGTTTTTCCTGTACATCCTACATCTCGGGTTGGAGAAATACCGCAAAGAGAAGAAAAACACCAAGCTTCGTACAGTGAAGGAGCGATGATGCCGCTGAATGAAGCCGAGAAGGCCAACTTCGAGACTCTCCAGGGTGCATTCGAAGATGGCAACGTCGCGCTCCTGGAAACGACGAGAATCGACGACGGGAGCCGCGCCGTGCTACTCTGTGCGATAGGGTACGTAGACGAGGAGTACCTCTTTACCCCGTTCGCGGAAATGGTAGATGGTAACCCGTACGAGATATACACGCCCCCGGCCTAAGGTCCAGGCTGTCTGTCGCAACTGCAAGTACTGGAAGGTCTCGTGTTCCCGGTGCAAGAAGAAGCACCTTCGCACTGGCCCGGAGTACTCCTGTAATTTGTTCAAACCAAAACGGACTATGATTACGTAAAGGAGTAATGCCATGAACAACGTAGCCGACAAAGCGGGCGCAGTCGTGAAACTCAAGAAGGCCGGAGTGCCCACTATCATATCGGTTCTCTTTGTTCTGGCGTCTGCCCCAGACTTCTGGGATATCTTCATCGACAGGACGGAAGAGGAAGCGGAAGCGAAGGCGGAAGCGGCCAGTAAACAAGTTTGGAAAGCAGCATGGGAAGCCTTCGAAGCCGGGGGCAAGACTGAACTCTTTGCGCAACAAGCGACGTTACGGATTCAATATCTCGAACAGCGACTGACGGTATCAGAACAGAACACGAGAAACCTGCGGGACTTTATCATGCAAGTCCTGCTGCAAGAGCGAGACTACCGCGACGCCCCGTCTCCTCCCCCAATCAAGACTACAAAAGCTCCTACAGCACTAAAGCCCAGTGAATCCCCCGAATGGGATGCCTCTTCGGAATGTACACAGGAAGACCCTCAGTGTAGTACCGAATCGGAAGTTCCAGTACAGCAGCAACTTGCGCCGATGCCGTCGCTGGGTCAGATGTGGCAAGAGCAGAAGGAGCAAAAGAAGGGTGAGTTCAAAGACAAATTCAGCGTGAAAGTACACTGAGATGTCACACTACGAATTGGGCTACAGGCATACGCTGGTCAAACTGGGAGTTTCCCCGGAACTAGCCAGGGCTGCCGTCAATAAACATCTCCTTCGTGCGTTGTGGGAATCCATCAAGAGGAACCCGCTTCGTCCTACCCGCCATCTCGGTAGTTCGCTAGACGCTTTGATAAAAAGATATCCCCGGACTCTCGCTAAGGGTGTAAAGTAACCGGCTCGGGGTATAGCGCAGTCTGGTAGCGCGCCAGCTTTGGGAGCTGGATGCCGAAGGTTCGAATCCTTTCGCCCCGACCATTGAGCCTCTATAGTTCAACTGGTAGAGCAGGAGGTTTCAATCTCTTAGTTCCAGGTTCGAGTCCTGGTGGAGGCGCTCAACCAAAAGGAGAACACAATGAAGAAATGGTTTTTCCAGACTAAAGACCTGACCAAGGTAGGGTGCTACCACTCTGACGACGATGCTAATCCACTTGAAACAATCGAGGATTTCGACCGTGGAGACGCATACTCTATGGATTGCCGAGAGGCGGTTGATGCCCGTTATCCGTTGGACCCTGAAGACGATAGCTTTGTATTGATACCAAAGGCAGACATCCTCCGCGTGTGGTGTGAGCCGTTTGACAATATGAAAACCATTGGCTAGATTAACGCTATGAGATTCACCTGAAGACAAAGCCGCTAGAGGCCCACCCCAGTCTTTCTTCTACTGGTCGATTCAATCAACCCCTGTAAGGAGAAAGACAATGCACGAAAGAATTACGCATCTACGGATCAAGATCAAGAACCTCGCTGACGAGGCGAGAACCATCCGCGAAGAAGCTCGCAAAACCTCAGGTATGGAGAAGTGGGAGCTCAACCATCACCGCACCACAGTGGTGAGATCCGCAGCTCGACACAACCTCCTGGCGTACGGCCTCCTGCACGGAGTGCCTTACTCCGTGATGGAAAAGAAGTGTGCCAGCACCCCCAGCTTCTCGACCGTGGAGAAGCACGCCAAGAAGTTCGGCGGGAGCGAGGAGGACATCGAGGCTTGGGTAGAGGCTGCCCGAACCCACATCAAACGGTGCCTCAAGGCCGCCAAGCTGGCCGCGTGAGAACCCGTAGTTCAGCCAGGTAGAACACAGGACTTTTAATCCTGGTGTCCTGGGTTCGAATCCCAGCGGGTTCACAAATACGTAGCTTTACGCGGTAAAAGAACATCCCACCAAACAGACCGAGAAGCCGTGCCCAAAGTTAGACCCCGCAGAGCAATTCGCTGGTCGAATATCTCCCACTCGACTCTTGTCGAAGGAATTCGGAAGACCTCCTCTCCCGGAGGTTAGAAGGTTCCAGGGGGCTCTCAACGGGAGCAGTGGCGTAACGTCACGACATTGTGCTTTATCTGGCTGCATTATTCAATGCTCGCACCCAGTGTCCCGCGGGAGCTCGAAGGTTTTTATTCCTTCAGACCCCTCGAGATTCCAAGGTACGACCAGGTAGAACCACACTACGCATGCACGGAGTGCTTCGATTGAACCCGACAAAGGCCGCACCTTGAAACCGTCGAGACGCCTGAAGAAATAAAAACCTTCGAGCTCCCACGGGACACTGGGTCACGGCCTCGCATCGAGTAACGTGGCACGGCTTCTCTCTTTTAATAAAAAACGCACTAGAGTCTACGCTGTACAGACGCGGAGCGTAACGCTCCTCAAGACGTGGCCATCTGGACCACGTTAGCCCTCGCTCCTCCTCGAGACCTCTGGCCTTGCGCCCTACGTTCTCGAGGCTCTGCTACCGGGCAATCCCGTAGTAGCGAGATCAGGCGAAACCATCCGAACAACGAACAATGACTTCTGGTCTCACCTTCCCTGGCTCACTCAGTAGTGCGTTTATTACTACAATTCTCTAAACGAGGATTCCGATATGGAGCAAACAGAAATTCCTGGTTCGCAGCCACTGGAGGAAAAGACCTTCATCGTGGTGAAACACGAAGTGTATCATCAGCCGGTGCGCGTGACCGCGCGTACCAAAGAGGAGGCCCGCCAGAAAGCTGTCGACGGCGACTACACGATTCACTCCGACCCGGAGTACTCGTTCGACTTGCGCCCCGACAACTGGAACATCGAGGAGGTAGCCGATGACGAAGAAGACTGAGAACCCTGTCGCCAAGGCGATAAAGAAGGTCTGGGAGTGGTGGAAGAAGCTCCCCTGGTACGGGAAGATTCCCGCCGTCATTGTGCTCCTCCTGGTGGTCGTTCTCGCAGTGCTGTGGCTGTTCTCTCTTTTTGCTCCGTCAGGAACGGGCAAGAAAGTAGACGCCGCGCACGACGCCGTAGTCGACACTGCGATGGACGGCTATGCAGAGCAGAACAAAATCCTGGACAAAAAAATCAAGGAGAAGAAGGCCGAGATAGCCAAGAAGCTCAACCAGGCCGGGAACATCGATGCCAAAACCCTGGAAGGCCGGAAGAAAATCGACGAGGCCGAAACGATGGACGACCTCGATAGGTTGCAGAAGGAGCTTGGCTTATGAGATACCTGCTGGCGCTAGCTTTCATACTGTCCATTCCGTGCGTCTCGATGGCCGATGAAGATGAAGACCCCTACCAGGTACGGCGGCACCTCCCTACCGTGAAGACGACCGTCATCGAAGGGAAGAGCTACAAGTGCTTGGACAAGGACCAGTGGAAGACCGTGATGCTCATCGCGCTCGACTACCAGGGACTCTTCGACTGGCGGCTCAAGATACGTGGGGTTCTCGAAGCCCACGACCAAATCCTCGAGACCTACGAGTTGAAGATTTCCAACTATGAGTCGATGTTGAAGGTCCAAGAAGCGAACGTCGGCTACTACAAAACTCGCCTGAAAGACGTGGAAGACCGACTCGGAATGGGCAACATCGAGGACCGCCTGGAAAAGTACGCGCTCTGGGCAGTCGTACTCATCGAAACAGTGACCATCGCGGTAATGGGAATCAAATCCTACGCGGACGCGAACTAGGGATAACCAGGACCGTAGTACTGCTGGGGATAGGGACTCTCCGGTTGCCCCTTGTTGCCAAGCAGTGCGTACCCGCCGAGACCGGCCGCTCCGAGTCCCAGTCCCCACTTCAGCTTTCGCCCGAGAGTCCAGGGTGCTCCTTCTTCGGTCTTGGGAGTTTCTGCCAGCATGCCGCCGCCTTGTCGGACTTTCCCTGCGCTGCCGCCAGGACCTGGGCGGAAGCCGGAGAGACGCGGGTCTCCGACGTTGAGTGTCGCGCCGGAACGGATATGCCGTGTTGCTCGTCCAGGAGTACCCTTGGCCACGGGCATCTCACCTACCAGGCGGCCTTTCCCGGACAACACACTCTTGGCCTGTGCGAACATTCCGGGTTTACGAACAGCTCCCGCAGCGGGTAGAGCAACGTTACGCCCTTTGCCAATGAGGCTCCGGAAGAAGTTAGCGGCTTGGCGGCGGAACGCTTCCTTCGTCATCCCGCATTGGGCCGCCACCTTCTCCAACTCCGCATCCGGCATCAGCAGCAGCCCTTGAAGCATCGCTATTTTATCTGCTGCGTACTTCTCCAGGCCCAACTGTCGCATAGTTTCGAGATACATCAGTTCCTCCGTTTACGCCGTAATTATATGCCAAAAGCCGGTACAAGAGAAAACCCAAACAAGCAACAAGGAGGTGTGTTGTGTTGGAACGTAACTGGGACCAATTAGTGCTTGAATCCATAGTTACCGTATGGCCCGAGAACACGGTCTTTCAAATGCCCTTTTCGCGGCAGGTTTATTTCGACACTAAGTATCTGCGGGACCCAGACCTGGACAGTGATGCGCTTATTTGGGAAGATGACTACTCACATGACTGGCAGGACTACTGAGAAGATGGGGCACGTCGCAGAGGAACTGAAAGAAGCTGAAAAAAGACGAGAATCCAAGATGCTATGGGGAGCCCTCATAGGATTCGTTCTCGGATTTCTGTACGGCTTTGATTTCGTATTCGGCGTGCTCGGAGCAACAAGTGTCGGGGCAATCATCTACTGGTTGTGCTCCGGGGAAGTTAACAAGCTGAAAGCAGTCCAGGGAGGTAAACAATAATGGCGTTCTCGGAGGAAACCAGAAACGTTCTCAACTCTCAAATCGAGAGTTCCCTCAACCTTGTGCGAACATACCGAGACCGTCTCGGCGAGGACACCCCGCCCGACGTAGACACTCGTCTGCGTATGGCAGAGGAGTCCCTGGAAGCCGCCAAGGGAAAACTCGCACAACAGCGTGACCTGCAAGACATCATGTACTTCTTCGGTCGCGCGCAGAACACGTTAGGGTACGTTCAATGCTGGAACGCACTGAAGAACACATTCCCACAATCGGTTCCGGTTCCGGCCCCGCAGACTGGACCGACGAACCCTTCGCCCAAGGCCGACCCTACGACGTCGCCTTCCGAGAACTTGAAGCCCGAACCCGCTGCCTCCGAGGAAGAGTCGACCGAATCGAAGACGGAGGAGGAGAAGGAAGAGCCCACGACCAACGAGCCCGAAAAGAAGTCCAAAAAGTCCGGCAAGGATTAAACGTCAACTCCATCTGTCTCCTCATTCTTTCCCTGGCGGCCATCGCGCTGGGCGTCGTTAACGCGGTGTCGTGATGCGCGGAAACTTCCCAACAAAAGATAAACAACCTCACGAGTTCTTTGGAGGTCAGCTCGCCGAGTATTTCCGCGGTCTCTTCGAAATCAAGATACCCGAAGAAGATTGGAATTTCGTGGAGGACGGAGATGCCCCAGGAGGTACTAAGAGAGCTATTGGTTTCTGCCTTTACGACGTACCGGCCAAGGTGTGGTTCGAGCTCCTGTTGCCCGAGGTGAACCACTACATCGACACCCGGGCGGAGGGGCATCAGGGAGGGGACATCCAACAGTGGGAGCTGGTCATCAGTCCCAAGAAAGAAACGTACGCGCCGGACGAGATGCTGGACTACGTGGAGGTAGGATTTATCCGGAACAACTCAGACAAGGAGGTGTGGGGTTTCCGGAGCAAATTACCCTCTTGCCGCGTTAACAAAACTTGAGCCCCACTTTTGGGTATAAGACAATGAGGCAAAGGAGGTGTTCGCCATGGCTCTACTAGAGAAGCTCCAGGAAGCGGAGCATGCGGCCGAGAAGGAGGGGCAATTCGCTATCGCACAGGAACTGCGCGCAATCATCCAGAAGGTCTGGAAGAAAGCGCAAGGTGACCGCGAGCAGCGTGCTCGTGACCGGGTTCGCGCTGAGATGCGCGACCTCGGCAACTCCTGAACGTCCGAGTCCTCATCCCCTAGTCGGAGTCCAGGTAGCTTCGGCTAGGGGCCGCGCCCAACGGGCGCGTTTCGGTCTGAAATGGCCGAAGCAGCGACACCTCCTGCTGCTTCAGCTCCCCTCTGGCTGCTGTGAAAACAGTCAGGGGGGAGCTACTTTTTTTGGTATCAGAAGACAACGAAAGGAGGTGGAGCTGTAATGGTGCAGAAACCCCACAACAAATCCGTCCAGAAGTATCTGGAAGCCGGGGGAAGGGTCACCCGTGTGACCTGCCAGCCGCAACCCGAAAACACTCGGCGCGTGGAAAGCCGGGGATTGCAGGGGGATTACTGCCGTCTCGGCAGTGGCACGTATTCCTCTGCCGGAGGAATCGGTGTCCTCGGCGATCTCGAACAACTTACCGGATAGGAGGTGGAGACAACCATGTCGCGGAAACCATTCAACGAGCTGTACCCGGAGAAGGTACACTACAAACCCGACGGCGCGGACTGGCCGCTCTGTCACACGTCGGCGCGGGTCAAGACGACCACGCACTCCAGGGAGGTGACGTGCAACAGCTGCAAGAAGCGGCTGGCGCGGAAGAACAACCAGGTGAAGGCCCTCCTCAGAAAGGGGCAGCCCGCAGCGAAGACCGAGGAGGGAAAAAATGGTCACTAAACAACAGAAAGAGGAAAGGTTGAAGCAGCTGCGCCCCAACCGTCGGAAGCGCGGTATAAAACGCTCGAAGACGGAATGCATGAAGCTGACCCGGAAACTCGTGAACGAGCTGTATACCCTCCCCGCTTGCCCGGAGATCGAACGGCCTCTAGACCCGAAACGTATTGCCCACTTGAAAGACATGATTGACGACGACCGCTATCACGCTTTCTACTGGGGACAACTTTGCGTAGGAAAGGACGGAGAGGTCTTTTCCGGGAACGGGCGACACACTCGGTACCTCTTTTACAACTTCCCGGAATACATCGAGCCGGACATGGAAGTCGTCCTGGAAACTGTGTACTGCGATAACCTGGATGACGCCGCAGCGGTATACACCGGTTGGGACGGGCGGGGGAGCGTCCGCAAGCCGCCAGACGAAGTGCGGGCGATTACAGGTTCACGCTCAGAGTTGGCGCAATTACACCTGAAACTGCGCGGGGCACTGGCCACTATCTGGTTCATGACCGAGGTGAATGACCACAAGTTCCCTGAGCACGGCGGCTTCAAGAACTACTCCATCATGCGTAGAGCGGAGAATTTCAGAGACCATCAGGCTCTGGTCGATTTCGCACAGTACTTGGACCAGTTCGTACACAAGAACATGAAACGCGCCAACAAGCTGATGAACATCCCGATTCTCGTCGCACTCTACTACATCTGGCAACAAGTCAAGGACCCCAGCCGGGACCTCACTCCGTTCATCATGGAGCTACGGGACGGCGGCGTCACTGACGACTACCCCACTGCCCGCTGGCGAGATTGGGTGAACGAGAACGTATGCGTGAGCTCGTCCGCGCTGACAAAGCGCGAGCGCGAAGGACGCGTACGTCGCGTACACCAATCCGTCTTCACCTACTTCACGCTCGAGACGTGGAACCGCTGGTGCAAGGGCGGCAAGTCGAAAGCCATCGTGCGCATGGCTCCTACCTACGACTTGGCAAAAATCCGAACCAACATCCGGAAGGGTCGCCGGTAACCGACCCGAGAAGAGCGCCTACCCGGGCGCTTTTCTTTTGCTCTTTGCGCGCATCTCCTTGGTACAAGATAATAGACAAAAGGAGGTGTGTGATGAAACCTTGGATGCTCCCAATAATGGTAGCCATGTTATGTGGCTGCTACGACCTGGGAATCGATGCGCCCGGGGAACCCGATGCCGGAGGTGACACAGATGTGGATTCAGATACGGATGCGGACAGCGATACAGATGCTGATACGGACGCTGATGGAGGAACTGACACTGATACCGATGCCGATAGTGACTCTGATTCTGACAGCGACAGCGATAGTGATTCTGACACCGATACTGGACCTGACACGGGGACAGACACTGGGACTGGTGATACTGATGAGCCTGATGGTGGTGATGACACCGAGACGGACACTGAGGCAGACGCTGGACCGCCGGAAGAAGTCATCGACCTCACGCCGGAGGACGGGACCTTCATAGATAACGACGGCATCTCGACCCAGGCTACGAAGGGCTACGTCTTCACAGTGCAAGAGACGGTGGAACTGCTCGCGTTCGAATGGCTCATCAACCAGCCCGAGACCGGTTGGTGTTCGGCACGGCTGTACGACTACCCCGAAGGAAACCTCATCGCGTCCGGCACGGAGGTGGACGGTCTAGGGGAGGAGTCATGGCAGCGCTCCGACATCGAGTACACGCTGGAGGATGGCGAGACCTACACGCTCGCGTTCTACTACACGATGGTGAACTCGTCCGTCTTCGACTACATGTCCGAGCCCACCGACAACTACGAAGTGTCGCCGTACTTCATCGGGGTCACTCCGCGCGCAGCATCCGCAGACGAATGTCCCGAGGGCACCAGCTCTTGGGGGTTCTTCATGCGGATGGTCCTGGCAGAGTAGCTAGAGAAGGGGCCTGAGCGCCCCTTTTCTTTTGGTACAAGTACGTAACAGGAGGTGTTGCCATGACTACGTTCATCGTGAAGTACGAGGACCGCTCGTACATCGAGGAGCTTTTCCAGCGTGGAGTCAAGAACACCTGGAAACTCCGTCCGGATGTCAAGTTCGCTGAAGTGGAAGCGGACAGTCTCACCGAGGCGCAGGAGAAAGCGTACGCGATGATGGAGGAGCACCAGAAGCCGCTCAACATCGAGTCCAAGCTTCCCGAGGGCTTCGACATCACGTTCGAGGGGTGGTCGCGCCACCTCTACCGGGGCAGCCCGTTCGAGACGTCGACCGATTGCGGCAACTGCGATGGGGGAGGTTGCGACGATTGCATCAAGGTGTATTCCGTCGCGGAGTTCCCGGGTCGTCGCTTCTACGGTCGGCAGGAGCTGCGGAGATTCCTCGAGATGCAGGAGTAGCGCCCGCTACGAAAAGAAGGCACTAGGTGTCTTCTTTTTTACTCCGTAAACCTCCTCTTGAATTGGTAGAAGAACCCAACGACGGGAGGAGGTGTCAACATGGAACGAGAGGAGATGGCGCGCTATCTGCGCGAAGATGCGCAGAGCACATTTTTCGCTAGTGCAGAACTCGATATGCTGGAGCGGATGGGGGCCTACTGCGCATCGAAGTCCTTGGCGCTCCACCATCATGCGCCCTGGTCTTACGCTATCGAACCGATGGAACCCAGGTTCTTTCGGGAGGTGGTGATGCCGGAATTCCAGGACATAGCGTCGAAACATCGAATGGTCGTAAGGCCGGTGCGGTACGACAGGAAAGAGGGTTACGTCGTGTTCGTGCTGAAGGACATGAAGTCATGAGGCTTTTCTACGAAGGCATGGTAGAGCTCGGGCTCTTCCTCGAAGAAAAATTTTTGGGGTTGTCCGAGTTCCACTTCTTGATTGAGAACCCCTGGAAGACCTCCGCTCGGGGAGCGTTCATGAGTATCCTGACGCCGCGGGTAAGCCGAAAGTTCCTCGAGGACACGGTGCTCATCGAAATACGTCGGCTGCGCCGTCGCTACTTCGAACATGTGTGCGATTTCAACTACCAGCTCAAAGGCGGTAAAATCGGCCGCCTCATCGTGTTTCTGACTCTCCGTAAGTTCAAGGAATACGTATATGGTCCGAGTTCCCGCTACACGATAGAAGCTGGAAGCAAACCCGCAGACGGCATGGGAGTCGCCAAGCTCTACCAGCAATTTCCGAAGATGCCGCTGTTGCCGGGAGACCGCGTATTCGTACCGCCAAGCCGAGCACATGTCCGGAAGTATCGCAATAAGGACGCGCTCCCGTCGCAGTGGGTTAGAGCGGTAGTGGCGGTGACGGACGTTGGATACTTCGCAGACGAACGAACTAACATAAGCGTCGAGTTGGATGACGGTTCCGAACTTCACGCGTACACTCGTGGCGACGTCCTCGACCACGACGACTACATCTTACTAGGGAGGAAAACCCCATGAGAAGATTCTTCGAGGGGATGGTCAAGCTGGGCCGCTTCTTCGACGAGAAATTCATGGGGACCGAATACGTCGAACTCCAGCGAGACTGTGTACCCGAAAAAAGAAAAAGAGACCGGGGCTCAGGAGTGCTGCTCCAGACCCCGCTTCTGCCGAAGAAGTATCTCCGCAAACACTTCCAGCCAGAGGTGCTCAACATCTACCGCGAGTATCTCAAGGGGGTTGGGAAAATTTACATACGCGAGCACAGCTACCGGGGCGGGAAGGCCCGCTTTTGGATTACCCTCCGGATGGTCAAGTGGCGTGGTCTTATTTTCGGACCCACCGGGAGCGGGGTGGTAGGAAATCGCGTAGTCACCGCCGAGGAACTAGCTACTTATTATGGTTGGAACTTGAGGCTACGGCTCTTGCCGGGAGACAAAGTGCGTCTGATCGACCGGCCAGCTCCGATGTGGGGATTGGATGATGGGGAATGGCGCAACCGTGCTAAGGGGTCGTTTCGAACAGGTACTCACGAAGTGGTAGAAGTAAAGATACGGCTGGCGAGCGTGGGGCCTGCGCAATTCTCGGAAGATACCCCGGTCGAAGCCGTGCTCGATAACGGGATGACCCTCGACTCTCGCAAATCCAACTACGAGCGCGTACGGAGGACCTAGCCATGCACATGGAGACCGTTGGCCGCGCTCTCCGCGCGTTCGCAATGTACCTCCAGGAACACCTACCGACCGCGACGTTGCACTGCGCGCCGGAAGGAGCCATCTTTGGCTTCGTCCTTCACGGCGCAAGCGACCGCTTCATGGAAGAACTGTGCTATCCGGAGATGCGACGCATCCAAGCCGAGACTGGTCTTCATCTCGAAGTATTTGCGCGCGTGACCGCGTACAATGACGCGCACCGCACACCTTACGTCGAGCTGAACGCCAATTGTCGCGCCATCATCTACGAGCAAATGGTGCAGCGCAACAAGCGCCAACCAACGCACGCTGCCGAAGTAGCTGTCGAAAAGGCGGCGATTATAGTAGATTCAATCCCCATCGACGAGGCAGACCTCGTGTAAAAAACCGCAAGCAGGAGGAACCATGGGCAAGGAACAATCGATAGAAACCACATTGCAGGGATTCAGCGGCAGGACCCTCCGCCAGGTCCAGGAAATAGCCGCTAACCTTCTCACCGAACGCCTGAAGAAGTCCTACCTCCGGGCGATGGCGGAGATGCAGGCCATCTTCCCGGACGCCAAGGTGCTGCACGTCCCGTCCAGCGCCCCCGAGAAGATTCTCGATGAGACCGGCATCAACATCGCTGAGACTACCTGGGAGATGCTCGGGGGAGCTGTCGCCCGGGTCTTCCCCATCCTGCGCGGTGCGGGCATCCCCGTCGAGCTGAGCGCCAGCGAAATCGACCCTGAGGACGAGAAGGGCCTGGTCCAGGCCTACATCCTCTGCAACTACTTTCCGGTGCAGCCGCTCGAGTTCGTGACGAAACTCGATGCGCCGGGAGAGGTCGCAATCAAGACCGTGGTCGACGAGCTGAAGAAAGCGTGGGTGCCTGATGGGGAACCGGAAAAGAAGAAAGAAAAGAAACAAGAAGTTGAAGGGAAAAAGACTCGTAAGAAGAAGTGACGGCTCCCTCGAAACCCGCAAGAACGTCCGCGGCCACCAGGAACTCCTCCGCATCCTCGACTACCTCGAAGAGAAATTTCCGACCATGGTGCGAGTCAAAGTCGCCCCCGCCCGGGACCTTTACATCGTAATGGTCGATACGACGGACCGTGAATTGGTGCGCGACTTCCTCGCCCCGATGGTGGCGGGATTCAAGCTGCACTCGTTGCGGGTGAAACGTTGGCGGGAGCTGTACATTCAGGACCGCATGGAGGGCTCGTGGTTCCTGGGGACGGGACACGCGGCGCTTGCGCTCAAGAGCTACTATCCCCTCATCGAACAGTGGGACATGCAAGACCCGTCGGCGGAAACGGACATGCTCGACGGCGGCGTCGTCTTGCCGGGGGACCGCCTCCGTCCAATGCTGGAGCGTACAATCAACGCCGCGCTCACCCCCTTCAGCAACGGCTGGCACCGCACCGACACCGTGACCGGGAGATTCAAGTCATGACCAAAGCACCAGACGATCTCAGAGAGGTCGAAGGGCATGCGCTCGTCCGCTTTTACGAGGAGCTTCGCCACGAGCTACGGTGGCGCTGGCTTACATCACTGTATAAACTCGTACAGTTCCTTGGAGAAAAAGCTCCTTATGTCTCTCGGTTTGCCTGCGAAGATACTCGGGAAGTCTTCGTCTCGGTGATAGACCTCTCTCCACGCTTCGTGCAGGAAATTCTCAAACCATTCCTGAAACACGTCAACAAGGACTTCCCCGAATTTGCGCAGCTCTATTGTGTCGATGCTGGGGAGGACACGATAGTGAGCCCGCAGATGGACGAGTATCCTAGTACTCCGGTTCACAACATGGTGTGGGTCATCCGTCTGGTTTACCCGCCGGGGGACGGATCGTGGCTCGTTAGCTACTTCCACGGATTGTCGTGTGACGCTCTGCTCGAAGACCCCATCGAAACTAAAGACGGTTACAAGACTGCGCTGGGACATTGGCCTCCTCCGACACGAGAAGTGCTCGCACAGAGCACTGAGTGGCCCCTCCAAACATCCGAAGACCCTGACGCAATGGAACAAATCGTCTGGGTAGGAACCCAGCATTTCGACTCAGAAACCCCACAAGGAGACGAAGATGGACCGACAATCAACGTGGCTGTGGTTGATTCTGATGGTAAGCCTGTTCTCCGGTCTTAGCTGCGCGGAACTCCCAGCCGACGGCAAGAAGCGCAAGTGCACCGACCAGGACAAGGTGGTCAAGCAGCTGACGGAACACAATGAAGAACTCACGAGAAAAGCGGACGTTTACCGTGCCGACCTCCAACAAGCCCGAGCCACCCTGGAGCGTGAAGAGGAGGTATCAGAGATATGCCGAAGAACTCTCGCGACAATCGACACGATTGTACAACGAGAATCTCCTGTATGGTCGCCCGCACCGCCTCGACAGCCCGGCTACTATGACATCCTTCTCGAAACAATGGTTGAGGTCCGATGGTGCGGCAGTGGGGATAAAGGGCTGTGCTATGAAGACCCGGAGGTGGACGGGAGGCTCACACCTGTCTATTACGCATCTGAAATCCAATGGGGAAGCCGACATGACGACTATTGACATCGACCCCGACCCAGTAGAAGTCGAGCGCGTCCAGGCCTACCGGGAAGAAACACTCTACATGACCGAGCAGTGGGTCAAGGGCTTCATCTCCTTCTGCCAGTGGATAGCACAAGCCGTTCCGACGGGGGCGTACTTCACGGGGGTCGCCGAGGAACACATGCAGCTCATCCTCTTCATCGAGGCCATCACGCCGAAGATGATTAACCAGCTGCTCGTGCCCGTCGCCAGCGAGATTTTTTCGAAGTTCCCACAGTTCAACGTGCGCTTCGCCTTCGTCGACCCCGAGAAGTCCACGTTGCGCACCCCGAGGAAAGTCTTCGTTCAGGGGGAATCCCGAGACGGAGAGGTCACGATGGACGTGCTGGACAAAGAGGAAGTGCAGAACAGCAACGCTCCCATCGAGGCTTACGGCGTAATCGAAATCCCTCCGGAGCTGTTCCCCGTGCTCAACGAACACATGCGCTTCCCTATCCCGGTGGACGAGCTCGCCGGGGGTACCGCGATAATAGACGCCTGGTTCGACGAGCGGTACGGGCGCAGCCGCGCTCGCATGCAGGCCCTCAAGTTGGGCCGCGAAACAGAAGAGACCCGGGAGCTGGACGGGAACTACTTTCCTTACATCCCGGGACAGACTCCGGGAATCCGGCGTCTCGTGAACAGCTACGGTCCATACGTAGTAGACCCTGACAAGAAACACCCCGGACAGGGGGTCGGCCAAGAGGTCAAGACCCCCGGGGTCTTCCCCAAGCCCGATAGTAAAAAGAGGTAAAGACATGGATGCCCAGTTCGACGCGGAAGCGTGGGCCGAAGACGTCCACAAGAAGGAGCAAGCGGTCCGTGAGGCCGCGCGCTACGTTGCGAAAATGCAGGAGCACGTGAAGAGCGCGCTCGACACCCACAAGCTAAAGCTGGACGCGCTCGAAGAGGTACAGCGGGTAGGGCGGTACCTCAAGGAGGAGACGATGCACGCGGTTCTCCGCGCACGCATCGGACTCGACTCTCAAATCTACTACGTGTTGACGGCTTCGGAGCAGACCCCCGAAGAAATCTGCGAACAGCTGAACTACACGTACATGCCCCAGAGCCCCCTCAGCCACTACACCCCGCGCACCATCGAGAAGGTGCTCGAGGAGTGGACAAAGGACCGT
>Ga0180432_10000084_pt1 | contig 139856 bp, 109 predicted proteins | sample SS_ome_10_FD_132414 | JGI IMG/M metagenome (GOLD analysis project Ga0180432, IMG submission 132414) | Hypersaline lake sediment archaeal communities from the Salton Sea, California, USA - SS_1_MS_2 metaG | ecosystem: Environmental > Aquatic > Non-marine Saline and Alkaline > Hypersaline >... | reverse complement strand
GACGCCGCCCACGACACCGCCGAGCACACCGCCGACGACTCCGCCTTCGACGCCACCCTCGACACCGCCTTCGATGCCGATGTCGGAGAGTTCTTCTTCGGCGATTTCATCGGGGATCTCGACAGGAGCGACGAGTTGTCCGGGTTGAATGGTGGATTTGGCCTGCACGGGTTTAATTCGGGTCCGGGTGCGGGATTTGCTGCGTCTTTTGGCTGGCGGAGGAGGCGGCGGAGGAGGTGGTGGGGGAGGAGCGAGAAACGCGCTGTAAATTTCTACTTTCGGTATTTCACCCTCTTGCATGAGGGGAAGAATGATTAAAAGCAGGGCTATGACGACATGGGCTGTCAGGGAAAGAGGGAAGACTATCGCTTTCACCCCAATGTGTTTATCCGATTTTATAAAGGAATCTTTGAACATTTTGCCCTCCTTGATTTGGGCTTTGGGGCTCCCCCGCTCGATACCGGATTTTATCCGGCCGGGGAGGGATTCCCAGTATTCTTTTTCTTGCTGGGTGGGCATGACTTCTCTGGAAAATTCATCAAGCATCTCTAGGGCACGGTATTCTTGCCGGCATTCAGAGCATTTGTCCAAATGGTGTTTGACTTTGCTTTCGAGTTTCCCCTCCAGTTCCCCATCAAGATATGCACTCAGGAGTTTTCTGATCTTTTTGTGACTCATCGGCGTTCTCCTCGAAGGAATTCGGACATTTCGTTTTTAAGTTTTTGGCGCGCACGACTGAGCCGCGACATAACCGTGCCATGTGGGATTTTAAGCATGCTGGCAATCTGGTCGTAGCTTTGATTTTCGTAGACTTTGAGCACAAAAATGACCCTTTGCTCATCCGGAAGTTCAGTAAGAGCTTGCTTGAATTTTTCCTCCATCTGTTTTTTTTGGAGTGCATCGTGAGGCATTTCAGGGGATGATACCTTAGAACTGTCGATAACTCTCATTTCCCTGTCTCCCAATGATTTTTCTCTTTTCCTTTTTTTGAGAAAATTGAGAGCACTGTTCACCGCAATACGCCGGATCCATGAAAAGAAATTCATGCCCTCATTAAAGGTTCGGAGCGAGAGGTAGGCTTTGATGAACGTGTCCTGCGAGAGGTCGTCAGCCGACTGATGAGCGCCTGTCATGCGGTGGCAGAGATAGTAAATCGGTTTCTGGTACTTTCTCACCAGAGATTCAAAAGCTTGTCCATCGCCTCTCTTTGCTCGCGTGATTAGCATTTGATCCTCGTTGTGTTCATGTTGACTCATTCTCGCTCCCACTTTCTATACAATTGAGGATAGAAAATATTCCGAAATAGCTCTGTGAAAAGCCGTTCTCTTCCAAATACCCTTATTTTTATTATAGCTTATTGGACATCCTTTGTGTCTCCAGAAGGTTTTTTTTAAAGAAGACTTGACAAATATTCATACTGTAATAAAGTAATAGTACAGTAGTACAGAACGATGATTAAAGTTAACGCATCAAGTTACATTCCTCTTTATCAACAGATCAAGAGTCAGATTAAAAATCAGGTCGCCCTGGACCTTCTCAAACCTCATCAAATGCTCCCTTCCATCAGAGATTTGGCCGCAGCTCTACTCATCAACCCCAACACCGTCGCCAGAGCTTACAGGGAATTGGAAATGGAAGGATATATCTACACCAGAAAGGGGAAAGGCTGTTATGTGTCTTTCCTCAATTCAGCCATGGTTGATAAGGAACGTGCCTTGGCTATCAATCGGATCTTTGACAGCGCCATTGAAGAGGGGATGAAATTCAACATCCCTCACGAAAAACTCAAGGAGATATTCGAGGAAAGGCTGTCATCGGTCCATAAAAGAAAGGATGTGATGAAGGATGACTGATTTTTTGCGCATAGAGCACCTGTCCAAAGCCTTCGGGAAAAAAACTGTCCTTGATCGTTTTCAGATGTCCTTGGCCCAAGGGAAAGTCTACGGCCTGTTTGGAAAAAATGGAGAAGGGAAGACCACACTCATCCGGATGATCATGGGAATAATCCCTCCGGATTCGGGAGATATTTATTATAAAGGACAAAGGCTGAAATACAGCGATGCCTCTTACAAAAAAGAGATTGGCTTTATAGCTGAAGATTCCGTTTTCTTCAATTGGATGACTGTGGCTGAGATCCTGCGGTTCAATGCCTCCTTTTATCCGACCTGGAATAGTACAAAAGTCGATGAGTATCTGGAGAGGCTGTCCCTTGATCGCAAAGTCAAGATCCGGAACATGTCCAGAGGCATGAAACTGAAGCTCGGCTTAATCGTTGCTCTCGGGTCCGAGCCTGAATTTCTCATCTGTGATGACCCTACCTCCGGACTGGATGTTCCCACCCGGCAGGAATTCTTACGAGATATAATCCGGGAAATTGTCGATGCGGGAACGACCATTTTCTTTTCTTCCCACCTCGTTCATGAACTGGAGGGAATTGTGGATCGCGTCGGAATCCTCCACGGCGGAAACCTAATAATTGAGAAGGAATTCCAAGCACTCAAAAAATCAGTAAAAAGAGTGTCTTTCGTTTTCGACAGTACGGTTCCAACAGATTTTCAGTTAGAAGGTATCCTGACAGAGAAGAAAGATGCTAATCGCGGCGAGATCGTTGTCTATCCCTGGGATGATGAGAAGAAACGGAGAATGGAAGCCCTGAAACCCTTGGACATGACCGTGGAAACAATGTCTCTTGAGGATATATTTGTCAGTTTTGTCTCGCAACAACCATTGCCACAAGGAATGGAGCCAAATCAATGCTGATCAAGATTTTCATTAAAGAATGGCGGGAAAACATCCTTGTCTTTTTATTGTCTAACTTTTTACTTTTTGCACTTGTTGTCCTGAATTTTTCCGGACAAAAAGAACTCACAATGTATTTCACAGGTATGTTCCTCTGGCTCTTTTTGCCTTTTGCGGCCTTTCTCATCGGAGCGAGCGGCTATTATTCCGAATTCAAGGACAATGCTTGGATTTTCATGTTTTCCAAGCCTGTAAAAAAATGGCTGGTTTGGCTTGTGAAACTTCTTTCCCTCTTGAGCATTTTTTTCTCTATTTTCCTCATTTTCTATGTCCTCCTCAAATTCTTGCCTGGCCTATCCGAAATTGTGAAAGAATCGGGTTTGCTGTTCATGATGGAAAGAATTCTTGAGAACTCTCCCTATCTCCTCGTTTCCTTGCTGGCTTTAGCCATTTCGTATTCCATTTCGTTTTTATCCGAGAAACAGTTTGTTCTGGTCTTTACGTCGTTTTTGATTGGGGCCTGCCTCGTTTTTGCGACTTGGAAATACTATGAATTTGTGTACATGACCTATTTTTATTCCCGGAGTATTGAATGGCTGGTCATCCTTTTTGGCCTGAGCTTTCTGGCGGCATCAATTCTCGTCTTCGTCAAGGTCGATTTTTCGCTGAAGGGGAAAAAAATCTTTCGTTTCATCAGGTATCTCCTTATCTTTCTCGTTTTTTCATTTGTCTTCCACACAGCATGGATCACGAAGGGAAAGATGTTCACAGCCAGGACGTGGATTCCTGCGGATATCTGGTACAAGGTGGACAATGAGATCTATCTTTACTCCTTCCAGCACGGGATTATTAAATACACGAGCCAAGCAGAGAAAATGGCCAAACTGAACAGAGCTTCACGGTTTTCCTTTGACTGGTTTTCTGTAAGCGGGGGTAAGGTTGCCTTCATCAGATATATCCGGAGAATGAAGAAAGACTACACAAACCTTTGGATCATGAATGCGGATGGGACTGATGCCAAGGCTGAAATTGAGACGAATAGGGAGGATACACCGTTCTTCAATGCCCGAATTACCAGCTGTCTTCTGTCCAGCAGCGGAGACCAGGTGGCCTTCATTACTGAGACCGGGCGGTCCAGCCGCAGCTCTGCCCCCGCTTTATGGTGGACCGAATCGGGCGGCACACGCGTGAAGAAAATCGAAATGAACCTGCCCCGACACGGGAGGTTTCATCTGGTGCATTGGGCTGAAGAGACCCATCGGATATATCTTTCTGTTCAGGAAAAGACGGAAAAGACGGTGCCGATCAAAAAGTTGATTGAAGCCGATCTCGAGGAGGGAGCCTACCGCATCCTCTTTGAGGATATTTACTATCAGAACTGGATTCCAGTTTCCCCTCAGGGAAATAAATTAATTTTCAGGCGGTATGCCCCCGCCAAAGAAAAGGCGCATCTTGTTATCTTTGATGCACAAACCAGCAGCACTAAAGACATTTTTGAATCAGAGGCCTTCGGGGTCATGCGAATCAAATGGAACAGGGAAGGAAATCAAATCCTGTTTTCAAGAAAGACTGAGGGATTGGAGTTGTGGCGGTATAATTTGACTGATGACACGGTAAAAAGGATTGAGTACAATTCCAAAGCCAATTTTTCCGGGTATGACTGGTTCGCCAGCGATAACCGGATAGTGATAAGGGATGATTCGAGTGCAGAAACACGTCTGAAAATCTTAGATGATAATCTGAACGATATAAAAAGCATCCACCTGCCGGATCATCTTCAACGTCACTGGAATATTTGGGGCCTCGATAATGAGGTCCTCGTCCAGCAATCCCGGAGGGGTGGATTCTGGGTATTGGATCTTTCGACAGAGGAATGGAAGAAAGTCTTTTAGCCTGGAAAATGTGATGACAAGAGCGAAGCAATATTCAGAGGATAAGCTAGTGAAAAATTCAGTCACAGGGTTTTTAATGTCAATTCTTTTGGTGCTGTTTGGAATACATTGTAGTCAACAACGAACCGAGTGGGCAGGAACCATTGAAGAGATCGATGGCGTCCGGATAGTCAAAAACCCGGAATTTCCTCTTTGTCCCGAGATGCGTGTTGTGTTCGAAGAAGAATTGACTGTTGGCAAAGACGAGGGCGATGAAAATGACATGTTCGGAAATGATGTGCTCTCTGAGAAAGATTATCTCGTTGCTATGCGATATCAGTATGAGATTCAATAATTGACTCCGCTTCTTGCCTTCATTCAGTAACGGTCGGTCATTTTCTGTGAAATTTTTCAGTGATGAGATCCGTCTAAGGATTGGATTTTAGTCTGATGGAACATATAATAGAATTGACGCAACCAAACGGAAAATTTCGCAATTATACACAATAAGCAAAAAGCAACATGAAAATCACACAAATCGCCACCCGCCGTCCGGTCACGACCTTCATGTTCTTCATCGCTATCATCCTCTTGGGGATAGTTTCCCTCAGGGAATTGAGTGTGGATCTTCTTCCGAATATCAGCTATCCCCGTCTATCTGTCGTCACCAAGTACTCGGGTGTGGCTCCTGAAGAGATCGAAACCTTGATCACCGCCGACATCGAAGCTGCTGTGAGCCGCATCCCAGGGTTAAGGAGAGTTGAATCGGTTTCAAAAGAAGGCGTCTCCTACATGACTTTAGAATTTGCCTGGGGGACAGACATGGATTTTGCCATGCTCCACACGCGAGAAAAGCTCGACAGCGTGAGGGACGATCTTCCCGAAGAGGCGGAAGAGCCAACGATTATTCCGCTTGATCCCCAAAGCAAACCCATCCTCATTCTCTCTGTATCCGGAGATCGATCACTTCTGGAATTGAAGGAGTTTTCCGAAGAATTGATCAAGCCGCGATTGGAGCAAATCGAAGGTATCGGGTCGGCGGAAATTGCCGGAGGGGTGGAGCGGGAGATTCATGTCGATGTCAATCCCGATTATTTGGCGCTGTATGATTTGACTATCGAGGAGATATCGAGGAGGATCGATGCCTTCAACAGCAATCTTGAAGGCGGCACCATCAGGAAGGGACGCTTCAAATATTCCCTTCGCGTTGTGGGCGAATTTGAAGCCCTGAGTGAAATCGGCGAAATCAGCCTCAAAACAACAACCAGTCGCGGTGTTATCAAACTCAAGGATGTGGCCACGATCAAGGATTCGATCAAAGAGCGCGAAGGCATCACTCGGCTCAACGGCAACGAAAGCGTAGGCCTTTTGGTCAGGAAGGAATCGGGAGCAAACACGGTCAAGGTTTCTCAAACGGCCAATGCTGTTCTGGAAGAAATAAGGAAAGAAAACCCGGGAATTGATATCCTGGTCGTATCCGAGCAGGCCAAATACATAGAAAGCGCCATCTCTTCCGTTTTGAATGCCATCATCATCGGCGGGATTCTAGCCTTTCTGGTTCTGTTTGTTTTTCTCCAGGATATCAAGACTCCGGTCATCATTGCCATTGTCATTCCGATCTCCATCATTGCCACGTTCAACCTCCTCTTTTTCAGGGATATCACTCTGAACATCATGTCTTTGGGGGGCCTGGCTTTGGGCGTAGGAATGCTCGTGGACAATTCCATTGTTGTCTCTGAGAGCATTTTTCGTCACGCTTCACAAGGCAAGACTCTATCCGATGCAGCTGTCGTAGGCACCAAGGAAGTCGGTATGGCGGTTACGGCGTCCACTTTAACGACTATATCCGTTTTCTTGCCCGTGATCTACGTTCACGGCGTAGCCGGTCAGTTGTTCAAGGATCAGGCCTTAACCGTTACTTTTGCTCTTATCTCTTCTCTTGTCGTGTCTCTGACTTTGCTTCCCACTCTGGCTTCGAGGCAAATTAAACCTTCAGATTCAGACTCTGCAGAGAAGATCCGTGAACAAAAGGATCCCCCTTCCAAACCACACAAAAGATCAGTGCTCCACTTTTTACTGCTTCCCCTCATGGGATTGCGATGGCTCCTTTATAACATTCCAAGAGGGGTGGCCATCGCTCTCAACTTCGTCCTTAGCTTCGTGGCTCAACTTGTCCTGCTGATATTGCATTACCTTGCGCTTCCCTTCAGACCTGTCATCAAGGCTCTATTTCGGGGCTACAATGCGCTCTATCAAAGGTTTGAAAAAAGGTATCACCGAGTTTTAATCTGGGCGCTGGACAACAAAGTGACTGTTGTTGCCGGCTCTTTTATCTTTCTCCTTATCACGGTTTTAGCTGCCACACAGATACCGCGGGAGCTCATGCCCAAACCCGAGTCCAGTGCTTTCGAAGTGCACCTGAAAACCCCGGTGGACTATTCATTGGAGCAGACAGGTGAAGTTGTGTCCGCACTGGAAGTATGGTTGGAGGATCAGACTTCGGTGAATGCTTTTTTTTCGCAAATCGGTATTGTCAGCGGCATGGAAGCCCTGAACCCGGACGTTTCCCTGAACTCGGCCAAGCTGTATGTTGAGGCGAAAAACTCCTCTCGAATCGAGGCTTTGATAGACGCCCTCAGGGAACAGATGCGTGGTTTTCCTGGTTTAAGTTTTTCCATCCTCAAAGAACAATCCACGCTGACAGAATTCCTCGCTTTCACGACGGCTGAGATTGGTCTTAAAGTCAAGGGAGAGGACCTTAACCGGCTGGCTCTCCTGTCAGCCCAACTTGTCGAAGGGCTGAACAGCATCCCTGGAATTACGGACATCTCGACCAATCTCGCGGAGGGGAAGCCAGAGTTTCTGATAAAAATCAAAAAGGCAGCTTTGGAGAAATACGATATCTCACCAGGAACTATTGGTTCCTTTCTGGTGGATGCTGTCCGAGGCCAGATAGCGACTCAATTCAAGGAGCTGGACAAGAAGTACGATGTGCGTGTGCGCATGGAAGAGGAAACGCGGGAGAATATCGAATCCATCCTGGATGAGCAGATTTCTCACAAGGGTATCCTCATTCCGCTTCGAGAGTTGGTGAGCTATGACATTGCCCGAGGCCCCAGAGAAATACGCCGGGAGAACCAACAGCGAGAGGTCCTCGTTACCGCCAACCTGAAGGGGCAAAAGATAAGCCAGGTTGTGCCTGCAATTAATGAACGAATCGCCGATTTGGATATTCCTCAGGGATACCGCGTTGTCTTTAGCGGAGAGCAGGAGGAAATGACCAAATCCTTCCAAAGCCTCGTGTTTGCCTTTTCACTGGCTGTTCTCCTCGTCTATATGATCATGGCCGCCCAGTTCGAATCGCTCAAACATCCCTTCCTCATTCTGTTTACCCTTCCTATGGGTTTGACGGGGGCTGTTTGGGCCCTGCTCATTACCGGGCAAACACTGAATGTGATTTCCATAATCGGGATGGTTGTCCTGGGCGGAATAGTTGTCAATGACGCCATAGTCAAGATCGATTACACGAACCAGCTTAGGCGAAAAGGACTTTTAGTGAGGGAGGCCATCATGGAAGCCTCAAAAGTCAGGCTCAGGCCGATACTGATGACGACTGTCACGACGACATTAGGCCTTTTCCCGATGTCTCTTGGATTGGGCAGGGGATCGGAGCTGCAGCAGCCCCTGGCCATTTCTGTGATCGGAGGCCTTTTGCTGGCCACATTTTTAACTCTGATACTCATTCCCTTGGCCTACGAGGCAGCGGAGAAAAAGAAAATTTCCCCCGAGACATGAAAATATTCATCGAACGCCCAATCGCAACAGCCATGGTCTTTTTAGCCCTGACTGTTCTCGGTATCTATTCCTTTCTCAACATACCCATCGAAATGCCGCCGACGCAGGAACAATTTCCCGAGTTGATTATTGAAACTTCCTGGCGGGGGATGCCTCCGGATATAGTCCAAACACAGTTGACCTCGCCAATCGAGGAGAAGATTTCGACAGTCAAAGGCATTAAAAAGATCGAATCTTCTTCTATGATCGGGCGATCGCGGATAAATCTCGAATTCGATCCCAAGACAAACATGGAATTTGCTCAACTGGCGTTGAGAGAGAAAATATCTGAGCTCAAAGATGAGCTGCCGACAGAAATCAAACCTCAGATCATCCCCTGGCAGCCCGAGGATTTCAGCGAGAAGCCTTTTCTCCTCTACACCATTTCCGGGGAATACTCCCTTCAAAAGCTGCGCGAAATGGTCAAGGATAAGCTGGAAATCGGCTTGGGAGCCATCAAAGGAGTTTCCGGTGTCGAAGTATTCGGCGGATCAGATCCTGAAATCAAAATTGTCTTGGATGATAGCAAGGTCAAGTCTCTCAAAATTCAGCCCTACACTATTTACCAGGCCATAATCGAACGGGCCAGAGTTTTTCCTGCAGGAACAGCCAAAAGAGGTGAGCAGGAATACCTCTTCAAGGTATCCTACCCTCTATCTGGGATGAGAGAGCTTGAGGAGATTGTCGTTGCCAGGTCTGGAAAGAATCCCATCAAACTCAAAGACATCGCCCAACTCATCCCATCCTACCAGGAGATTTGGCAGATCCATCGCATCAACGGACAGCCCACCATCAGCATGACCATCCAGAAGGAAAAGGGGTTGAGCACTCTCAAGGTCGCCCGAGCTGTGAAAAAGCGGCTGGAGGCCATCAAGATGGAATTGCCGGCCGATTTGATTTTCCGCACGGTAGAGGATGAAAGTGAGGAAATCCAGAAGCACCTCAGGGAATTGTATCTGCTGGTCGCCATCATCATTATGGTGATCTTTGCCCTTGTATTTATGGTTTTGAGGAGTGTGAAGCCATCCCTGCTCGTGCTGTCCTCGATAGTCTTCTCGGTGCTTCTGACGTTCAACCTGGTTTATTTGACAAAGACAACCTTGAACATGCTGACTCTGGGCGGATTGGCCCTGGGGTTCGGTCTGTTCGTGGATAATTCCATCGTTGTTTTCGAGAACGTGCTCCGACACCGTGAAAGCGGTGCTTCCCCCATACAGTCGGCCATTGAGGGGTCCAGAGAAGTCTTCTTGCCGGTTTTTGCTTCGACCTTGACCACCATGAGTGTCTTTTTTTCCATCGCCTACTTTCAAGGCCGTTTGCGGCTGGTCTATTTGCCTATGGCCATCGTCATCAGCGCCGCATTGGCCGCTTCTCTTCTTGTCTCCTTTTCTGTTATTCCAGCCTTAGCACCCCGGATGCTGCGTAGCACCAGAAAAAAAAGCAGGGAGCGCTACCGCGATCTCTACGGCAGGGCACTGCGATTTCTGATCAAACACCCGATTGAGATCCTGTTGATCATTGCCGCAATATTTTTCTGGTCGTACAGATGGTTCAGGTCAGAGGTGACACTCGGCGAGTTTTTCAGCTGGTATTCCAAGGAAAAACTCTACGTCTCCGTAGGCATGCCGGCCGGGACCGATATCGAACAGACAGATGGTGTCATCCGGCAGTTTGAAGAGAAGGTCCTGGAAAAGACCTACGAAAACGAAATGAACACCCGAGTCATGAACGAACGGGCCTACATGGAAATATCATTTCCTCCAGAAATTGAAATGTCCTACCGGCCCTATCTTCTGAAAGAAGAGCTGATCCAGTTGGCCACTAATTTCGCAGGTATAAATGTCATGATCGCCGGGTTCGATCCTCAGGGATATCACTCGGGATTCGGGAGTGGGCCCTTTTACGATTCCCGGATCAAATTCTTTGGCTATAACTTGAAAAAACTCAGGGAGATCACGGCCAACGTGGAAAAGTCGCTGCGGAGAAATCCGCGGATCAAAGAGATCAAGATTGTCTCCAGCCGGTGGGGGTGGTGGTCCACAGATTCCTTTGAGTACGTGCTCAAACTCGATAAAGAAGCACTGCGGCGGTATGACATTGATCCCATCTATCTCTACTACCAAATCTACACCCAGATCAGCGGCCGCAGCGGCGTGGGAAGGTTGGAGATCAAACTGGCAGGGAAAGAACAGGAATTCTCTGTAAAATCTCCGAAGGCTGCGCGTCTGGACTTGGAGGAGCTTCGGGATGTCTTGATTCAGACTGTTAAGGGGGAGTATTTGAGGCTCGGCGATGTCGCGATGCTATCGGAAAAACCGATAGCCGGCTCCATCGACAGAGAAGACCAGCAGTTTCAACAGACCGTCATGTGGGAGTTCCGCGGCCCGGGCAAGGCTGCCCGGAGGTATCGTGACGGTGTTTTTGCCAAGCTGCAGTTGCCTCCGGGTTTTTCAGCCACCATGGAAGAAGAATGGTATCTGACAGAAGAGGAAAAAGGACAGATCAAGTTTGCTATTCTTTTTTCTCTCATTATCATCTTCATGATATTGGCTTCTCTGTATGAATCCATCATCCAGCCTTTTTTCATCCTTTTGGCCGTTCCGCTGGCTCTTATCGGTGTTTTCGTTGCCTTTGTCATCGCCGATTTCTCCTTTGATTCCTCGGCATACATCGGGGTGATCTTGCTGGGGGGGATCGTGGTTAACAATTCCATCTTGTTAGTGGATCACATCAACGTCAAGCGCAGGTCAGGATTATCCCCATTCGAAGCCGTTATTCAGGGGGCCCGGGAAAGAATAAGGCCCATCTTTCTGACGACAGGGACAACCGTCCTGGGCATGCTCCCTCTAGTGCTCATCCAGCTCGAAGCCGGCAAAAAACGACTCTGGGCATCCCTTGCCCTGTCGGCTGTCGGCGGGTTGATCAGCTCGACCATCTTCATCCTGATTGCCATACCCATATTTTATTTTTATGGGGAGGGGATTCGCCGTTGGGCCCTCCAGAGAGTCACCGAGCTCAAAAAAGCTTGGGCAAGGTTCTGATTTTTCCACCCGATCGGCTTTGATGAGTCTCATCCAGTGGAACAGTAATACCAGCAGGGAATTTCCTTTGCTTTGGGCTCTGTTTTTGGTGTACAATCTCTGCCTTCGGAGGTGATTATGACGACTTTTTCAGTATCGGAAATACAACACAAAATTCAACAATTTCCCCGTGCCAGTATGATCCAGCTTCCAACCCCTTTCCAAAGACTGGCAAATCTGGAAAAGGAGCTGGGCGGTCCTGAAATATATATCAAGCGGGATGACCTGACAGGACTTGCTTTTGGTGGAAATAAATCACGGAAACTCGAGTTTATCATTCCGGATGTCCAGGCAAAAAATGCCGATGTGATTATCACCTGGGCCAGTGTCCAATCGAATTGGTGCCTGCAGACTGCGGCGGCGGCTAGAAAGTTCGGCATTACTCCTGTGCTGATCCTGTTCAAAACATATGAGCTTCCCGATGAATTTGACGGCAATCTCCTTCTCGATTATATCTTGAGTGCGGACATCAAAATCCGGGAAGCCGAGTATGGTAGGGTCGTTGACCAGAAAGATGTGGAGGATGTGCTGGATGAAGTTGTCAGGGAAGTCAAGGAATGGGGTCACACCCCTTATGTCGCTCCCATCGGAGGTTCCCTCGTGGGCGGATCCATGGAGCAGCCTTTGGGCGCGATCGGCTATGTGAATGCCTTTGCTGAGATGATGGCACAGGCGGAAGACTTAGGGTTCCAGCCCGATTATGTCGTCCATGCCACCGGTTCCGGAGGCACTCAGGCAGGGCTTGTTTTTGGAGCGAAGGCCATGAGCCCGAAAACGAAAGTGCTGGGTGTGAGCGTCTCTGAAGAAAAGAAGGTTTTTAGTAAGGACGTGCTTTCCATCGCCAAGGGTACTGAAAAGGCCCTGGATACCGACCTCTCGATCGCGGAAGAGGATATCCTCGTTTTTGACGAATACCTGGAAGAAGGATACGGCGTAATCACCCAGAACGTATCGGATATTATCAGGCTTGCCGCCATGCGGGAGGGACTCTTTCTCGATCCTGTGTACACGGGAAAGGCCATGGTTGGCCTTGCGGATCTGGTGAGGAAGGGCACCATCCCCAAAGAGTCCAAAGTCGTGTTCTTCCATACCGGCGGGACTGCGGCTCTTTTCCCCAACAAAGAAAAGCTCACTTCTTTTCTGAAGTAAAAGCTATCCGGCCGGTTATCCTCGTCTTTGTTTTGAACAGATTCTTGATTTTTTTAGATCATTCGGAGTAAACGGAGCGAGAGCATCCGTGAGTATCCAAAAAAGACTATGGAGTTTGCATCATGTGTGCACAAATGAGATGGCCTGCATTCAAGGATGTGCTTGAGGCGAGACGAAGAATTGAAAACTATTTGCCCAGGACGCCCCTGTATTCCTATCCGCTTGTGAACCAGCTTTTGGATGCGCGGATTTTCATCAAGCATGAGAACTACCTGCCCACCGGCGCTTTTAAAGTCAGGGGGGGAATCAACTTGATCTCCCGTATGAACAGAGACCAAAGGCAAAGGGGTGTGGTGACCGCATCAACCGGCAATCATGCCTTGTCCATTGCCTATGGTTCCAATCTCTTTGGCGTTCCCGCTACGATTGTGATGCCCGAGAAATCCAATCCGAGTAAGGTCAAAGCCGTGAAAAGCATCGGGGCGAACGTCGTTTTTTTCGGCAGGGTTTTTGATGAGTCCCGGGAGTATGCGGAGAAAATTGCAGCCGAGAAGGGATCCCGCTTCATTCATCCTGCCAATGAACCGCATTTGATCGCCGGTGTTGCGACCTATGCTTTGGAGATTCTGGAGGAGATGCCGGACTTGGACATGATTATTGTTCCTGTGGGGGGCGGGAGTGGTGCCTCGGGATGCTGCCTTGTCAAGGAGGCTTTAAGTCCAGAGGTTGAGGTCATTGCTGTTCAAGCGAAAAATGCCCCGGCTGCCTACCTCTCCTGGAAAAACAAGAAAATTATCCAGGACAAGATGGAGACCGTGGCCGAAGGGTTGGCCACCCAGGTGGGATTTGAGTTGACTCAGGATATTCTTCAGAAACATCTGGCTAGCTTTGTTCTTGTTTCCGATGAAGAAATGGCCGAAGCCATCCTGATCATGCTTGAGTTAGTCCGAAACCTGGTGGAAGATGCAGGCGCCTCTCCCTTGGCTGCCGCGTTAAAAATAAAAGACAAAATTGCGGGCAAAAAAGCCGCCCTGGTCATAACCGGGGGGAATATCTCGGTCTCCCGCCTCAAAGATATCCTTGGAGCTTAACGGGGTCAGACTTTGGTAGGTTGAATAACTTCCTTGTACTAATTCTGAGGAAGCCCAAGAAATATTTCCGGTTTATCTGCAGATAACGAGTGTATCTGATTTCAGTGACATTTCATTAATTTGCCTAAGTTATTCAACTTACCAAAGTCTGACCCCGTTACAAGTTATTTGCGGGTGGTTTTGAGGTACCGGAAAAATTCGCTGTCCGTGGAGAGCAGGAGCCAGGTGTCTTTATCCATCGTCGTCCGGTATGTTTCCAGCGTCTTCATGAACTGATAGAATTCCGGGTCCAGGTTGTAGGCCTGGGCATAGATGCGGACAGCTTCGGCATCGGCCTTTCCTTTGATCTCCTGAGCTTTCCTGTAAGCTTCTGATGTAATCCGTTTCAACTCTTTCTCTTTCTGGCCGCGGATCTCAGCGCTGTTTCCGTCTCCTTCGGAGCGGTATTTGGCTGCAATTCTTTGTCTCTCGGCGATCATACGGTCGAAGACCTTTCTCTGGACTTCCTCCACATAATTGATGCGTTTTATCCGCACATCTATGAGTTCGATCCCGAATTCTGGCGTGATTTTTGAGGAATTCACGAGGATGATATCCGCAATTTTTTCCCGGCCTGTTTCAATCTGCTGGATAGCTTCTCTAGCCTCGAGAATTTCCACCTCTTCCGTCATTTCAAATTCTCTATTTGTGGAACGAACGATTTCTATGAGAACGAAATTGGCGATGGCATTCCTCGTTTCTCCGTCAATGATGTCATCGACTCTGGATTGGGCTCCTCTTTCATCACGGACTCGCTGGAAGAAGACCAGGGGATTGCTGACCTTCCACCGGGCGTAGGTGTCGACCCAGATGTACTTTTTATCCTTGGTGGGGATCTGGTTGGCATCGCCATCCCATTCCAACCATCTTTTCTCGAAATAATTGGTCTTTTGAATAAAAGGAGCCTTGATGTGAAGTCCGGGGGTCGTGATTGCGTCCCCTATGGGTTCACCGAACTGGGTGATGATGACCTGGTTTGTTTCGGAGACGACATAGAGCGCATCGAGCAGAATGATAAGGACAAAAAATGCAACGGCCGCTAGGATTATTCCTCGTGTTTGTTTACTCATTCTTGGCCTCCCTTCCCAAATTTAAAAGAGGCAGGATATTTCTCTGCTTTTCATCGAATATGATCTTCTTGTCGATCTTTTTCATGATGTCATTAAGAGCTTCGAGATAGAGCCGCTTGCGGGTGACCAGAGGTGCCCGGGAATATTCTCTGTAAATAGCCTTGAATCGATTGGCATCCCCTTCGGAATTGTTGACCCGCTGTGTGGCATATCCTTCGGCCGCTCTGATCATCTGTTCGGCTTCACCCTGGGCCTTGGGAATTTCCTGGTTGTATTCGGACCAGGCTTCATTGATCTTTCTTTCTTTTTCCTGCAAGGATTCATTGACCTCGTTGAACGACGGCTTCACCGGGTCGGGTGGGTTCACGTCCTGAAAGATGAGCTGGTTGACTTCGATTCCGATTTCATAGAGGTCGCACAACTGCTGAAGCTGTTCTTTAGCCTCCAGGGCGATCCTGGCTCTTCCTACGGTGATGACTTCATCGACCGAGTTATCGCCGACCACTTTGCGGACCACAGCCTCGTTCATATAACGGAAAGTGCTGTCCACATCCCTGATCTTGAACAGGTAGTTGTAGGCATCTTTGATCTTGTACTGGACGATCCATTCGCAAACAACCACGTTCAGGTCACCTGTCAACATGACGGCCTCCCGCACGGCCTCGGGTGTTGTTCTGTATTCCGTCCGAATTCCCGGTCTTGCCGTTCTGAAGCCAAATTCCATCTTGAGCTGTCTCTGAACAGGAACTTTGGTCAATTTTTCAATCTGCAGGGGGAGTTTGAGATGAAGTCCGGGTCCGGTCGTTCTCACGAACTTGCCGAAACGCAGGATGACACCCATCTCCTCCGGGCTGATCTGGTAGAAAGAGCCCATCAGGAGGATGAGGACGACCACGACCGCAATAATGATTTTGATGACGGCCGTGTTGATTTTGGGGAGTTTTATCTCCATTTGAGGAAAATCATTGCTCATTCTGACCTCCTTCTTTTAATTTTTTGTCTAGGGTTGGAACTCATAGTAGCACAGTCTGGTCTGAACATAAAGCTCTCGTTATTCATTTCCGTTGTTCGAACTTTGTTGAGGCTTCAATCATGAAACATTGCCGTTCTCAGGGAAGTTTTATTCTAGCAAAGATTTCTAAGAGCTTGGCCCCTAGGGGAAATAGATATGAGAAAGGCAAGGGGAATCCGCCCATTTATTCCAGTGCCCCGGTCACAATCTTTTCGAGGCCGAAAAGCGTTGCATGGTGCAGGTTCATGTCTCGTGAATCCAGTATTTTCAGGCTTTTCAATCCTGTCCCCGTAATAATGAGCACAATTCGGTCTTTGCTGTCAAGGCTGTTCTTTTGCGCCAGTTTCACGAAGCCTGCCAGCACCGTGGCCGATGCAGGCTGGCAGAACAGACCCTCTTCATGGGCCAGCATCTGCTGCGCTTCCAATATCTCCTTATCGGCGACATCGATCATGAGGCCGTTGTGCTCTCTCAGCAATTTGAGAAGAAGACTGCCCCCGGGGGGATCGGGATTGGTTATAGCCTGAGCAATGGTCCTAGCTTTTTCAATTCTTCGCACGTTCTTTTTTCCACCAGTGAATGCAGCCACGATTGGTGCACATCCTCGGGCCTGGACGCCCACGAAGCGCGGAATCCGTTTGATAAAACCAGCCTCCTTTAAATCCAGAAAAGCTCTTATAAGACCGATGAGATGACCTCCAGAACTTACCGGTGCGAGAATATGCTCGGGCGGATTAGACCAGAGCTGCATGAACACTTCTAAGCCTATCACTTTGTACCCTTCGATCCGAAAGGGATCGACGGAGTTCATGAAAAATATGCCATGTCTCTTCCCGATACGGGAGCTTAACGACATCAATGCACCATAATCACCCTCAACTTTGATGGTGACCGGTCCAAAGATTCCTGTTGTCAGTAGCTTCTCCTCGGTGATGTCTTCTTTAACGAGGACTATTGGCTTGAGTCCGGCTCTGGCTCCATAGGCAGCCGTGGAGGAGGCCATGTTACCAGTGGAGACTGTGCCGATATGTCTGATGTTCAAAGACACGGCTTTCTGAATCGCCACGGCAGTCCCCCTGTCCTTAAAACTTCCCGTGGGATTGTGACCTTCATTCTTTGCATACAAGTACGGATAGCCTAGATCATTCCCGATGCGCTTGAGCTGCAAAAGGGGCGTATTTCCCTCGCCTAAAGCCAGGGAAGGATCTATGGCATCGAGGGGAAGAAAATCCAGAAATTTTTCCAGAGGATTCAATTTTTCGAAGTAAATTTGCCTCTTTGCTGTCGGATATTGGCAGAGAAGTGGATCTCTGCATTTGGAGCAAAAGGTGTTGAACACGTCCAACGGGGCCATGGTCTCACAGTTCAGGCATCCTAACTTTTCCATACGCCTCATCTCCCGATAATTTTCGTGTCGTGTTATTGATCATATTACAGTTGAATCGAAAAGCGAAGCCCCCATGTGACTTGCCTCTCCACAGGGAATATCCTAAGATAGATTCTGGTAGATGAATGAACAAAAAAAAGATTGTCATTGCCGTTTCAGTCATTGTTGTGATAATTGTGGCGGGTGTTCTCTATTTGAGGCGTCAGCCAACGAGCTATTCTGCGCTTAAAGGACAGAGACAGTTCAATTATGTGCTCATTACCGTGGACACTCTCCGGGCTGACCGTATCGGGTGTTATGGGTATTCAGATATCGAAACCCCTTATATGGACATGTTCGCCCGCCGTGGCGTCAAATTTGATAGATGCATCGCTCAAACACCGCTGACCCTGCCCTCACACACCTCCATCTTGACAGGCACTCATCCGACCTTCCATGGCGTAAGAGACAATGGCGGATTCCTTGTGCCACAAGAAATCATCACACTGGCCGAACTCTTCAAAAGCAGGGATTTCCGAACATCCGCTTTCGTGGCCGCCTATGTTCTTGATTCAAAATGGGGATTGGACCAAGGCTTCGATCACTATTTCGACCAGTTCGATCTGAGCAAATACAAAACCGTTTCTTTAGGTAATGTTCAGCGAAGAGGGGACGAAGTTATCGATGAAGCTTTGAAATGGCTTGATCTCAACAATCAGAATAATTTCTTCACCTGGATCCATCTCTACGATCCTCATACGCCCTATGACCCTCCTCCGCCCTTCAGTGAAAAATATCCGGGCAGGCCCTATATCGGCGAAATTGCCTACACGGATTCCCAGTTGGGACGGCTCTGGGAATATCTGGATGGCAAGGGCCTCCTCGATGAGACCGTCCTCATCTTTGCCGCCGATCACGGCGAGAGTCTGGGAGAGCATCATGAACAAACACACGGCTTTTTCGTCTATCAAGAGGGCATTCATGTTCCGCTCATAGTTGTGACCCCCTTCAAAAAATTGCAGGGCCTGAGCTGCGGGAGCACAGTTTCCTTAGTGGATATCATGCCCACTCTCTGCGAAATGGAAGACATTCCCCTTCCTGAGCAGGTTCAGGGACAAAGCCTGCTTCCGCTTTTTGTGAACGAAAAGGAAAGATACACGAATTTCGCCTATGCCGAAACATTTTATCCACGCTATCACTATGGCTGGAGCGAGCTGACTTCTGTCCAGGAGGACAGATACAAACTCATTGTGGCCCCTGAACTGGAGCTCTATGATCTCCAGAGTGATCCTGAGGAAAGAAAGAACCTTGCTGAACTCGAAACGGATACGACCAGGCGACTCATGAAGTTGGCCGAGGATTTCAAAACAGAGTCCAGCAGGGGATCATTTGAGGTGGACTACCGCCAAATGGATGAAGAGGCACGGCAGAAATTGTCCGCCCTTGGCTACATCGGTAATTTTTCAGACCCCGAATTTTTGAAGGGAAAGCGGTTGGACGATCCCAAGGACAAGATTGTGGTGTTCAACCAGTTGTCGAGAGCTAGGGAACTGATGCTTGATGAACAGTATGATGATGCGGCGGCGCTGATTCAATCTATCCTGGAGGAAGATCCGAATATTGTCGATGCCTATTTCACTCTTGGTAACCTGCATTTAAAAAGAAAACAATTTGCCAGCGCTTTGGAGACGTTCAAAAAGGTCTTGACCATTAAACCCGGGGATGTCTTTATCATCAACAGTATTGCCAACGCCCATATCGGGCTGGGAGAGATAGATGAAGCCGAGCGATTTTTGCTGAGCCTCATCGATACGCTGCCGCCCGATTCCCAAATGTATCTCTATTTGGGGAACATCAAAAACCTCAAGGGCGAGTATGAGGATGCGAAGAAATATTACAGGGAGTGCCTCAAACACAATCCGTCCTCAGCTTCGGCTTACAATGCCCTTGGAGGAATTCTGGTCGTGCAGGAGCGACTGGATGAGGCCGAACCTTATCTCCAGAAAGCCTTGGATAGCAATCCCCAATTGAGAAGGCTTCACTACAACCTCGCCCTTCTCCATGAAGGACGCGGCAATTTTGTTCGAGCTGCAGATGCGTACAAGCAGGAGATGGAAAACAATCCCGAGGACTTCAAATCGAGTTTTAACCTGTCACGCATTTTCCGGAAACGGGGTGATGTCAGGGAGGAGGAAAGATACCTGAAAAAAACCATGGAGATAAATCCCGATTTTCCCCTGAGCTACTTTTATCTGGCTAGGATATACTTGAACCGGGGAGTCCAATATGAAGAAGCTGTTGCGCTGGCTGAAAAGGGAATCGCCTTAAAGCCGGATGAAAAGGACCTCCCGCTGGGATATTTTCTGCTTGCCGATCTCTACAATCGGCTGGGCAATCAGGTTAAGGCCAGCGAAAGCCTTCGAAAGGGGAAAGCGCTTGTTCAGAATGCCAATCGTTGACTGCATATTGAAACGTATTGTCCTGACTGAAAAAGGAAGGAAAGCCATTCAATTGAGGAGGAAATCCGTTGGTTGATGGGGATAAGGAACTGGACTATATGCGACTGGCTTTGCAGGAAGCTCGAAAAGGTGCGACAAAAGGCGAGGTGCCCGTGGGTGCTATCCTGGTTCATGATGATGAAATCATCGGCCAAGCTCACAACCAGGTCATTGCCCATAATGATCCCACAGCGCATGCTGAGATCTTGGCCATAAAGCAAGCCTGCATAACTAAAGGGAATTACAGGATGCCCGGTTCCGTGTTGTATGTTACGCTCGAACCCTGCGCGATGTGTCTCGGAGCCATCGTTCAAGCTCGAGTGAGCCAAATCGTTTATGGAGCGTATGATCCTAAGTCGGGTGCGGTTGAGTCCATCATGAACTTTCCCTTTGAGCGGACCAATCACCGTGTTTTGATCCGGAGCGGCCTTATGGCCGAGGAATGCGGTCGAATTTTAAGAGACTTTTTCAGGGAGAGACGGTAAACTAAAAAAAAGGAGAGGTGGCCGAGTGGTTTAAGGCGGCGGTCTCGAAAACCGCTGTCCTGTGAATTCAGGACCGTGGGTTCGAATCCCACCCTCTCCGCCAGCCAATAATTCAGAGTGAATTGAGCTATGACTTGAGCGCTGCTGTTGCCTGGAGGAAATGATCGATTTCCTCAGGTGTGTTGTAGTGGGCAGCAGAGAGACGAACCGCATCAGGCCAGCCGAGAGCAGCAAGCGGAACCGTGGAATAGGCATCCTTTATTCGTGCTGCAAGCCGAATTCCGTGCTCCGCATTGTAACGTCCGATAGCTGTGGAAGAATCCATTCCAGCCAGACGAAACAGAAATATGCACAGCCGATTGCCGTAATTTTCGTCCATGCCACAGACAGAAACATGATCGAGATCCCGAAGACCGGAAACCTTGTCTGTCCCCTTAATGGCGCGGTGAAGGAGAGCCTTCATATGGGAATGGATGGCGTCTTTGGCTGCCACAATTCGGGCTCTTCTATCTGCGTCGTCCGTGAAATGTGCGCCGAGCCAGCAAAGATACTCAACTGTGGCCGACCAACTGGCATACATCATATGGGCAGGAGAACCCAGAACCCAATTCGTATCGGGCTTGCCGAAGAGTCTCTCATGCGGCATTTTGGCTAAACGTTCCGAGATATGAGCAAATCCGATGCCTTTGACACAATAGGCTTTGTAGGGGCCGAAAGCATAGGCATCCGCGTGGTACTCTTCCACGTCAATTTCGGCGTGCGGCGCATACTGGACTGCATCGACGAGGACATAAAGGTCAGACTGTATTTTCCTGGCCTCCCGGATTATGGTTTTGACGTCGTTTATGGCTCCGGTTTGGTTGGATCCTTGCTGAAAAGCGAGAATGCACGTGTCCTTGTCGACCAATTCGAGTATGGAATCCTGAGGAACCATACTCGTGCCCTTCGATAGTCGGGCCATCCGCAATTCCATGCCGTTCTTATCCGCAAAATACTTCGTGGAGCTCAAAACCGCTGGATGCTCGAGTTCCGTGGTCACGATGTTTGTTCCTGGGACATGAGAGGTGACCGTGTCCAGGGCCCGGAACATGGCATGAGTGGCGCTGTGAGCCGGCATTATATATCCTGATTTTGCGCCCAAGAAAAGTTTGACATCCTCAGTCCCCTTATCGACGGCGTTGACGACGATATCTGAGGCGGGATTGAACCTGTAGAGCTCGTCCGGGAGCGCGGCCTCTCTGGCGATTGTGTCGACGACTGACTTCAGCCTCAAAGATCCTCCGGAGGCTTCCAGGTATGTGCGTTGCCCCGTGTACGGATCCCAATCAGGGTACATGAAGAGGTTCCGAATGTTTTTGAGTAGCTCTGGTGTGAACAGTCCGTTCTCAAGGGCTTGATTCATATTTGTTCTCCTGAATAAACGAATTTTTTTATCTTGGCCACAAAAACTAGAGTTAAACCATTTTTGTTTTTGTGTCAAGTCAAATGCTGAGAAAACTTTTAATATGTAACTAATATTCCCCTGATATAGTGACATATTTCCAATTAATTCTCCTAATTCGTTATAAATATCTTTACAACCCCGTATCAAAGTTGATAATATTTTATCTTAATATTCTGACTTTTTTATTTTACCTGGATTATTCACGGACCGATATGCGAGGCGCGGCGGGTGAAGCTGTAGACAACATCTACCGCGAACCCGTCGCAACAAAGCAGATCGGTTCGCCTTTAGGGTAAAAAAAGCCGATGTCTAAAGAAAATTGTTTTTCATTACTTCGAAGCTAACTTCCAGATATCTTTGTAGTAAGTAAGACAGCGGCATTTTTTATGAATAAGCCAGGTTTGTTATGAAAGAAAGGAGCAGCACGGAAATGGATAACAAGCTGGATACTATCGAAGAAATTCTTCTCATGGGACCAGGCCCTTCATGCATTCATGACGCGGTTTATTCGGCCCTGAGTAGAAAAACTCTTGGCCATATGGATTCTCATTTTATCGCCATCATGGACGAGGTTAAAAAGCTTCTGCAAATCGTCATGCAGACTGAGAACAAAATGACCATCCCTGTCTCTGGGACTGGGTCGGCAGGAATGGAAACCTGTTTTGTGAATCTCATCGAAAGAAGAGATCCTGTTCTCATTCTGATCAACGGCGTGTTCGGTAAACGCATGGAGGATGTGGCCACTCGACTGGGAGCGCGTGTGGATTCTCTGGAATTCGAGTGGGGGACGCCTGTGATTCCCGAAAGAGTTGAAGAAAAGTTGAAAACTGCAGAGTATAAAATTGTTGCGGTCGTCCACGCGGAAACTTCGACAGGTGTGAGAAATCCCGTCGAGCACATCAGTCAGATACTCAAGGGAAAAGACTCCTTCTTTCTTGTCGATACTGTAACCAGTCTCGGAGGAATCAAGGTGGCTGTTGATGAGTGGGGTGTGGATGCCCTTTACAGCGGCACTCAGAAGTGTCTTTCCTGTCCGCCGGGTTTGGCGCCAGTTTCCTTTTCCGACAGAGCTGTCGATGCCATTTCGCGCAGGGACACGAAGGTTCCCAACTGGTATCTCGATATCAGCATGTTGACCCAATACTGGGGAGGGAAGTCCCGTGTCTATCACCACACGGCCCCAATCAATATGATCTATGCCCTGTACCAGGCCCTCTTACTCGTCAAAGAGGAAGGCCTCGAAAAGGTTTTCAGCCGGCACATGGACAACCACGTGCTCTTGGTGGAAGGATTGGAGAATATGGGGCTTGAAATGTTGGTTTCCCAAGAATACAGGCTTCCCATGTTAAACTCGGTTTGCATTCCCGAAGGCGTCGCTGATGCCGAAGTGCGCAGCCGGCTGCGCAACGATTATAAAATTGAGATTGGGGCCGGATTGGGGCCGCTGGCCGGAAAGATTTGGCGGGTCGGTCTGATGGGCCATACGGCTCGCCCCGAGAATGTCGAGCGTGTTCTGAAGGCATTGAAAGAAATACTGAATAAATAGCCTTTGAATTTCTTTGTATGATTCAAGATAATTGTCGAGATGGAATCAGGCCTTTTGAGCCGCAATAATTCTTTACTATTATTCAAGAAAGGAGAATAGGGATGGCTGCAGGATACATGGGGAAAATTCTTCGGATTGACCTCAACAACCTCTCATTCACAATCGAGGAAAAAGGCGACTATTTTTACAGGACTTTCATGGGTGGGAGCGCCATGGCCTCCTATTTTTTGCTGACAGAAATAGAGCAGGGGATAGATCCCCTTGGACCGGAAAACGTTCTGGTGCTGACAACATCGATCCTGACAGGCGCACCAATCCCCGGCGCGAACAGGTTTACTATTGCCGCAAAATCACCGCTCAGCGAAGGATTTGGAGAAGCAGAAGCCGGCGGGTTTTTCTCAGTCGAGTTGAAAAAAGCAGGATTCGATGCTGTGATCATCAAGGGAAAAGCACCCAAGCCTGTTTATCTTTGGATCTCTGATGGCATGGTTGAATTCAAGGATGCCGCACAGCTTTGGGGGCATGATTGTGCCTATGCCCAGAATTTCATTCGTGAAGAACTGAATGATAAAAAAATCCAGACATTGACCATCGGTCAGGGAGGGGAAAACCTGGTTCGGTATGCCTGTGTTGTCCAGGATCTGCGCCACACCGCCGGGCGGTCCGGAATGGGTGCAGTCATGGGGTCTAAGAACATCAAGGCCATCGCAGCCAGGGGGAAGACACTGGTAGACATGCATAATAAGGATAAGCTGAAGGAATTGAACTCCTATTTTATTAAAAATCGGAAGGATCATCCTGTTTGCGAGATCCTATCCTATGGGGGAACCTTGGCCTGGGATATGGAGGATATGGATGTTGACGGGGTTCTGCCCACTAACAACTTTCATGGAGGGTCGTTCGACAAGGTCGAGGAAGTGACGTTCGAGAAATTGAAGGATACAGTTTTTTCCGGACAGTACACCTGTTATGCCTGCCCTGTCCGTTGTAAACCCATCTGCGAGGGAGGCAAATTCGATATCGATCCTGCCTTTGGCGGGCCTCAGTATGAAACTTCAGGAGCTTTCGGTCCCAACATGCGCATCGATGATATCGAAGTGATCGCGAAAGCCCATGAGCTGTGCAACAAATACACGATTGATTCTATCGACACGGGCATGACGATCTCCTTTGCCATGGAGTGTTTTGAAAACGGACTCATCACTCTGGAAGACACGGATGGAATTGACTTGCGATTCGAAAACGGTGATGCAGCCCTCAAAATGATCGAGAAAATTGCTTTCCGGGATGGCTTTGGTGATCTTTTGGCGGAAGGCAGCTACAGAGCTGCTCAAAAAATCGGGAAGGATGCCATGCGCTATGCCTGCGTGGTCAAAAAACAGAGTTTTGCCATGCATGAACCCAGGGGCAAAAACAATATCGGGTTCGCCTTTGCGCTTTCGCCGACAGGTGCGGACCACATCGAGGCCGCCCATGATATGCCCTTCCAGGATGGAAAATGGGCCGTCCCGGATCTCTATCCCATCGGGGTTCTCAAAGGGGTTCCCGCCCGGGATCTGAGCCCGTATAAAGTCCGCTGGTTTGTCCTGAATCAGCACATCTACAGTGTCCTGAACTCCCTTTGTCTCTGTTTTTTCACTGCCGGGCCGGCGCGGCTTTACCGGCTGAACCACATGGTCGAGATGGTCAATGCGGCCACAGGATGGGAAACGAGCCTGTACGAACTGATGATGCTGGGAGAGAGAACAACGACACTCGCGCGTGTGTTTAACGCTAGAGAAGGCTTTGACCGTGAAGACGACATGCTGCCGGACCGACTTTTTGAGCCCCTGGAAACTGGCCCCCTGACCGGGACGAAATTGGATAAAGAAGAATTCACTAAAGCGCTAGAGCTTTACTATGAAATGATGGGCTGGGATGTGGCCACGGGTGTTCCCCGGGAAGCCAAACTCTATCATCTCAATATCGCGGACTTGTCACAATTCTGATTAGAGGCTGACGTTCCTATCTCTGAATTTGAGAATCTCGATATTATGACAGCTGTCTCTGCCGTCTCGGCCTTTTTGACTGTCCTCAACGATAACCTGACCGTTTTTTTTGGCAATTCTGTACTCTGTTGAGATCCCGGAAAAAACGGCTGTGTCAGTGCCCTCTCCGCCGTCAAGTCGATCATCTCCAGCTTTCCCCTCTAGCGTATTATCACCTGCGTTGCCGGTCAAGGTGTTGGCGAAAGCATTCCCCAACAGGTTGGCGTTGTTCTTACCGGTCAGCGTGACATTGCGGAGGTGCTGGGATTTGTGCGTATAAACAAGAGATGGGTCAAAACTGAGAGAAAAAGTCCCCTGGAAGTAGGCTGGGAGCTCTGGTGTGAAGGTCAGGAAAGGCGGAAAAAACTTTTGAATCAGGTTATAGCCGTCAGGGTCGAGTTCTCTCATTCTAGAGCGACTTCCGGCAAAATACCGCCCGAAGTGTGATTGTCCTTCTGGCACATCTTCGGGAAGGATCTCTCTTCCCTCGTATAATTTCGGCCTGAGTGTCCACAAGTCATAATAATTATCGATGAGCACTCCCACATACTCGTTGGGGTGTTCCACTGGTTCATCTTCGGGCCAAGCGCGCCATCCCTTCTCAGCGGCCAGGTCGTTTGCTCTGCGCATTTCTGCGAGCATATTCGGAAGCACGGGCTTAATACCGTTATCATGAACCAGATGCCAGATTTCCTCGAAGGAGGCATCCCGTGTTATGTGATTCATATAGTCGTTGTCCCCTTCAGCCGGGCATTCATTGGCTCGCAAATCCTGCATGCTTAAATCCGTCCCTCTCCCCAGTGGGCCCCGCATGGCTTCTCGCAAGTCAGGTTCTGTGTTGAACAGAACCATGGTTGCCTTTCTGTCGGCCATCGCATTGGCAACAGCGGATTTGTCATTTCCGTATTCTGAACCAGGAAAATCGGTCAGAATAAACAGCAGCACGTTCCGTGCTTTTTTGATCTGGTCAACAGTCCACACCTCCTGGGCCAGCAAATGAATGGGCTTGCCGTTCGGGGCATATATTTTCGTGTATTTGACAAATACATCTTTGAATACCCCTGCTGCATTTTCCGGAAGATTGACCACTCCATCCGGAGATCCAGAGATATCAATATCAGGCAGAGTGGCCAGTTGACTTAAGTCATCTCTGCTCTCAACAGGTGTCACATCAGAATCTCCGCATGAACACATCAGACAAAAGGACATAAGAATCAAGGCTATGACATAACTTTTCATGAGCGCACCTCCAATGTGAAAGTTTACACTATATTATTTCAATTGTGAAAAAATTTCTTTCGAAATACAATAAAGGTTGTTATATTCGATTTATCACGGCAAATTAGTTAAAATATCGCATTTGAACAAAGGAGGAAAAACATGAGAATAAGGAAGATTTTTTTAGCTTTCATGAGTCTATGTCTTTTCATCCATGGATTTGTCGGTCATGCTCAAGAAGCCCAATCGCGATTTGAGTTGTTGAACCTGATCAGAAAAGAAAAATTCGATAAAATCCTACCAGGAGCTATGAGAGATAACAATGTCGATATGTGGATTCATGTTATACGAAGAGGAGATCCTGATGCCTTTGCCCTGGATTTTGGGGCGACTATGGGTCATATCGTTTTTAATGATAGGGGAGGGGACAGGATCGAGCGAGCCATATTCGGGGTTAGCTTTGCTCCCATTGCAGACAGGTCCGTTTATGACATTCGGGGTTCTGAAGAGGATCTCACAAAGTATGTTGCTGAGCGTGATCCGGAACGCATTGCCGTCAACATGTCTGAATCGCTGACGCATGCCGACGGTCTATCTCATACCGGCTACGAAAAACTGGTTAAGCTGTTGGGCAATAAATACGCCCAAAGGCTTGTTTCTTCGGAGAACGTAATCACTGATTTTCGAGTGCGGCGGGTTCAGACGGAGATTATAGCTTTTGCTAAAGCGTGTGAAATCCAGAGGCGAATCATGGAGGCAGCTCTGAGCCGCATCAAACCGGGTGTTACGACGAGAGAAGATCTGGGTTGGTGGGCCAACGACCAGCTTTTGGCCAAGGGGATCGAGCCCTCTTATTTCGGAGTGGGAAAACCCGGTGTTCAGCATTCAGAGGTGTCCGATCGCTCTGAGGCCAGAAAACCGGACTATATTTTTCAACGGGGAGACCTTTTCTCCTGGGATTGGGGAATCCATTACCTCAATTTCGGAACGGATTTTAAGCGCAAAGCCTACATCCTTCGTGAAGGAGAAACAAATCTGCCGGCGAGCATCCAGAAAGCTTGGGATAGGGGAATCAAAGCTCGGGGGATCATCCGAGAGGCATTCACTCCGGGCCGCACAGCTGGAGAAACGCTAACAATCGTGGTTGAGGCTCTGGAAAAAGCCGGATTCGTCTATACGCCGTTTACGGACACGGATAAGGATGACGAGATTATTCAATCCATGGGTGATTCTGAAAAATCAGGCTTTTCCCTCGACTGCCACTGTGTGGGCAATACGGGAAACAGTGAGATCGCCGTCGGCCCTTCGATGGCGCCTTTCCGTCCATATCGTGCACACATTAGTGTTCTTCCCAATAACCTTATCGCTTTCGAGTTCATTGTTCATACATGGATTCCCGAGTGGAAAGAGAGATTGGCTATCAATTTTGAAGATAACGCCGTCGTAACGCCTGCTGGAGTGGAAGCTCTCTATCCAAGAAACGAGAAGATGATACTCGTCAGATAGTTTGAATAGCAAGATCAGAGGGAAAGAAGAAGTTCCTATCGAAGAAGGAGAGCAAAATGAAGAGCACATTTTTCGGTGTCACCATCTATGCCGTACTCACAGATCCACGGTATAAGTTTCCCGCAGTCTTGCCAGATGGCCGTTACAAAGCTAGCATTTTGACGATTGAGGAATACCGGGCTGAGTGATTGAGAATCAAGATATCGAAAAAGGCACAAATCTTACGGATAGGATTGTTTCGATTTCTCGATAAGCGATATGAGAGAGGAACGGAGTTTGAAGGGATCTTCTCCTTTGTCCGTCAGGAGCTGGCTGCTGAGAGCATGGAATAGCTTTTTCTGGGTTCTGTAGATCTCTGAAGTTCTCGGGTTCGGCTTCCTCCGGTGGGATTCATCCAGGATGACAAATCGGCTCGCAATTTTTTGAAGAGAGGTATGATCGCCGCATTCCTTGAGCCAAACCCAGGCGGCATGGAGCGCAGCTCCCAAGGCAGCCCCCTCTCCTTTTACAGGGACCGTTTCTACTTCAAAGATATCGGCAATGGTCTGGCACCACGCATCTGATTGAGACAATCCTCCGGTAAGACGGATCTCGGTCGCCTCAACAGGCATCCTGCGGAATCCTTGATAGAGGTTCAGAATGTGGCCCTCCAACACGCCTCGCGACAGATTTTCCTTTGTCAGCTCATCCAAACCAAACCCAAAATATACCGGTGATGCCAACGGCAGGTCTGGGGTCCTTTCTCCCGTGTACCAGGGAATCAACAATTTTCCGGAGTTCCCGGGAGTTGTTTTTTTTACGAGAATATTGAATTCGTCGTGGGTCAATCCGAACTGTCTCAGCAATTGATTGTAGCCATTGGCCAGGTTTGAAACACAGAGGAGGGATAGGTATTGGCCTGTGCTGTCACAGTAAGCCGCTATCTCGCCGGTTGGGTCGATGAAAGGTTCTTGTGTGATGGAGCAGGCTGTGCCGCTGGTTCCCAGACTGACAGTCACCATCCCCGGTTGGATATTGCCCGTGCCCAGTGCACCGTACATATTATCGCCTGAGCCGGCGTCTATCCTGCATTCGGCAGAAAATCCATACCTCTCCACGAGTTCCCCGGATATCTGTCCTATGCTTTGATCGGCAGGTTTCACAGCGGCGAGTTTGGCCTTGAGCCCAGGGTCAATCGCGGATATGACTTTCTCCGACCAATCTCCCGTTTTCGCGTTCCACAGCGCTGTTCCTGACGTGTCGCCCGGCTCCATGATCACTATGCCCCCTTTTTTCCCTCCGGTTAAGTGCCAGTTGATATAGTTGTGGACGATCAACAATGTCGAGGTCCTCTCGTAAACTTCAGGCTCATGACGCAGCAGATGAAAGATCTTGGCTGCTGTGTATCCAGTCCTCTGGCTGTTTCCAATCTCATGAATCATGGCCTCTTTTCCGCCCACACGCTCGGTCAGTATCCGGCATTCCTCTTCGGTGGAGAAATCATTCCAGAGTTTGCTGCGGTTTCGGGTGAGGTTTCCCTCTGCATCCAGAGCGACCAACCCGTGTTGCTGGCCTGATACGGAAATACACAAGATTCGATCCACAGGGATTCCGGAAGATGACAGCCCATCAAAAACAAGATGGACAGCATCAATCCACATCCGCGGATCAGACTCTGAAGCCCCGCGTCCCAATCCCTGAATGACACCATCTGTGGTCTTATATTGAGGCAAATCCTGATCATAATTGACAGAATCCACAAAGATAATATCTCCTGCCTCATAGTCGAGCACAAGAAGCTTGCAGCTTTGTGTGGAGACATCCAGTCCAGCAAAAAGTTTTTCCATGAGTTTTCCTAAAGGTTTATAATCAAAATTTCTTCCCATTCCCCCCTGTGTTGTCCGGGTTTCAAATGACAGTCTATGACGCGCTCATGGGGCAGGCATCCGGCTCTCTCCTTCATCTTTTCGAGGGCTTTGATGTTGATTGCAACGGCTTTGCGTACCGGGGCGTTTTCAGGGGTGATATCGATACCGAAGTACTGGTTATTGCCGGTGTTCGTCCTCAACGTGGTTTCTCGCCTGTTTTTATCCCCCCCCGCTCATGGGAATGAACGCAATGATATCTCCAGCCTTCAGTTTTTGACGGTTTGCTATGAATTTTTCGTAAAATTGTCTATTGATGAAAATTCGGGTGCTTTTTTCTAGCTTGTTCCTCCAAGGGATACGGAACTGTTCGATGATAAGGGCTAATGCCTGACATGGATCTGAAGGGACATCCATCTGGACTTCTCTCCGCTCGGAATACCTTTGCATGATGGTGATGAACCTGACGGTTACGGTGAGAGTGTCTGGAGATTTTTTGCTTTTTGTCCTAGCCATGATCAAACACGAAAATGCCTGCATTTTCATCAGAAAATAACCGGCTTTAAAAGCATTTTTTTAGCATACCGTATTTCACGAGTCAAGAAAAGCGCTCCTGTCCTAGGTTCCATCACGCCTTTGAGACCTGCCTTCATTTCTGGCTTTCCTCTCTGACGTTCTTTATTCAGAAAGCAGGCTCTTTATCTCGTCGTCGCAGCCGGTCATCTCCCAGCGGATAAGCGACATGGGAATCATTCCTGCTGCGAGAAATTCATCCATGAACTGACCGAGTTCAAACGTGTCACCCAGCTGTTCAGCCCTGTCAGTCAGAAGCTTTATGAATTGCACCTTGCCCACAACCATGCCCATGTGCCAGCCCACAAAACGGAGAGTGGTCTGCATTTCGTAGCGCACATGAGGGCCGTTATCCAAAAGCCAACCTTTTGGAGCACACTCAACGCAATACCGCATGGCTTCCTCCAGGCCAAACTCACCGCTGTGCAGCTTGAGGTCGGCCATGGCCCGGCAGCGACGGAATGCCGCTTGAAGATAAACAATCTCGCGACCGCGGCGTGGCCTGGGACGGTTGTCCAGATACCCCGCGTGCATGAGCAACTCTTCGAGAGCAAAGGCAAAACCTTCGGAGCGAATCCAGTCGATTTCGTACAGACGCTGTGCTCCTCGGATAAGTCTTTTATCCCTCTCGTGTCTCAAGTGATCAAAATAGTGTCCGATAAATTCATGGGTAAGCTCGGGAAGCGGTTCCCTGTCGCCTGTTTGTTCGAAGAAATCTCGTTCTCGGGGCCACTCCTCAACTCGGGGGATGCCACCGGGATCAAGATACCCCAGAGAATCCAGATACTTGGGTATTGTCATGATTTTTTGTTCTTGGAGAAATTTTTTGACGTACTCGAGGGCCTTTTCTTTTCTCCGGCGGTGTTCTTCTTGAGTTGCGACAGGAATAAGGGGTGGAAGCTCCCGGTTCCGGTTCTCTTCCAGCTTCAGAAAGGCCCGGACTCGGTTGTCTTCCAATTCCACGGATCGGCGGCAGTCCTCCCACGTGTAGGGAAAGAGATGAACATTCTTCAACCACCATGTGTACTCTTCCTTGCTCACGCCTGACGGTGCTGTCATATTGGGTTTGTTTGCTTCCAGCCAGCGACCATACTCCTCGGCAGCGGCTTGGGCTCTCATGGCAGCGTCCACAAGCTCGGGATGATAATCCTTCAGCCATTGGGCCAAAGCCAGGTATTCTTCGCCTTCTTCTTTAGCCCCCCAGATGGCAATAGTCGCCAAGTCCTTGGCCCCTTTCGTGAGATTCCGCTTTGCCTGGTGAAAGATCTCGGGGAAGGCTTCCAGTTGTGTTTGGAACTGTGCTAAGCGTTCTGAAGACATCGGCAGTTCATGGGGGATTTCTAAGGCTCCTTGGATAACAGGTCCGGCGCCGGATTGAGACTGAAGGTAGAAACAGGGATCCCGTGACCACGGTTTCAGAACCCGGTGATAGAACTCGAGTCCATTCATCTCTGCGCGAACGAGATGATAATCCACCTGCTGCGGGATAGGCCATCGATTGATATCCAATGCAGTCAAACGTTCTTGAAAGGCTTTGAGTCCTTGCCTCTGCTCGGTCATTGCCGCCGGAGAATAGTCAGGAACTCCACTGGTTATCCGAGGCTTTTGAAAATCCCGGAATTCATGGAAGATTTTGACTAGATCCTCATAACTGTCACCGGTCACTGGATGCCCGTTGGTCTCTTCCCGTCTATCACACCCGATCAGAAGGAGACACAAACAGAATGCACAAAACAGCCAGTCTCTCATATTTTTCATGCCATAGACCTCCGCTTAATGGTTGTCTCTGCGAATCAGCAATATTCATTTATAGCTTTATTTCGCCAAATAAAGCAAATATTATTTGATTTTAGCGTATAAGGTTTATGAATTTAAAGTAATTAAGATCCTTAGCTTAACATACCGGGTTCTTTGCCATTGATTCCTTTTTTGTGGGCGTGGTATATTGGGTTTGATTCCAAACATGGAGAAAACAATGAAAAAAACAAGAATTTTGACTTTCATCATCATCCTCATATCCTGTCTCATGGTTGGCCTGCTGGATGCGGCAGGCGAAAAAGCCCCAGATTCGAAAAAAATAGTACTGACGAACTGCAATGTGATTGACGGGACTGGCAGGGAGCCTATGGCAAGCATGACCGTAGTCATCTCAGGTAACACCATCACCGATATTCGGCAAGGAGGCTATGAAAAATCAGCCGAGGAGGAAAATGTTAGGTTATTGAACCTGGAGAACGGATATGTGCTTCCGGGTTTTTGGAATGTCCATATGCACTTGGCCGCACTCCTGCCCGATCCCAACAATCTTCAAGAGCATGAATCGCTATCCTCTGCGGTTATTCGTGCCGGATTGAATGCCATGGACGGGTTGCGTTCAGGATTCACGAGCATTCGGACTGTGGGCGAGAGGGAGTATCTGGATTTGGCCTGGCGGGATGCCTTTGACCAGGGATTCTTCATGGGCCCGCGTATTTTTGGAAGCGGAGAAGTGGTGTCCATAACCGGAGGACACAGGGGGGATGTGCCGAGCGGTGCCGATGGCGTAGCGGAAATCAGAAAAGCAGTGCGCACCCGAATCGTGAACGGCGTAAACTGGATAAAAATAATGGGCGTGGAAATGCTCCAGGATGAGCTCGAAGCGGCCGTGGAAACCGCCCACTATAACGGACTGCGGGTTGCCTCTCATTCCAAAGAGCCGTCAACCTTTCGCTCCGTCAAGGCCGGAGTGGATTGCATCGAGCACGGCTATGGATTGAGGGATGAAACCATCGAGTTGATGGCCGCAAAAGGGACATTTTATGTGCCGACCATCATCTGCAATCTCAGTGATCAATACATCAAAGAGCGCGACGAGCGATTGGCCAAATTGGGATATGCCGAGGATAGAAAAGCGGCCTGGGGCCGCACTCTGATCGCCTATGCTGATGAGAGATCCCAGGCGCATGCCGAACATCAAAGGCAGGCTTTGCAGAAGGCGGTCAAGGCTGGGGTGAAAGTCTGTATCGGTTCTGATTCCACCCCTGTCGGCGAGATCGGCGTTCTGGAGATCGAACAATTCGTGCTTTCAGGTGTCAGCGAGATGGATGCGCTCATTGCCGCCACTAAGAATTGCGCAGATCTCTGTGGAGTCCTTGATGTGTTGGGAACCGTTGAAGAGGGGAAACTGGCTGACCTTGTTGTCATTGCCAATAATCCTCTTGAAAACATCTCCTATATACGAAAAGTTAAAATGGTCTTCAAAGATGGCGTCATGGTCGATCTCAATCATCCTCAGGGGACGGCCAGTTACTGGGATTACTACATCAGCAAATCATACAAAAAGGGATATCTTGCCGAGGCCGAGGAATCGGCGGGTTTTGAAAGAGGAAACGTCAAAGACCAATAAGCTGTGTGGTGGCAGTAGGCTGAATCAGGTGTTTTTGAGGGTTTTGGCACAGGAGTGGAACAGGTAGCTGTTGGCGATCAGGCGGCCGAGCATCAAGGACGTGGCTGCGCCGACAGCGCCGATGACTCCGAAGACCTGGGTTGCCAGGTAAAGGACAGCCATAATGCCGAGAACCTCGATGGCCGTTGCGATGGTGATGGGCGTGGTTTTTTTGCTGTTGACCATAATCGATCTCTGGAAAGATATCAATACAGAGAGGGCGGGCATTAAGGTTAGGATTTGGGCTGGTGCTCGGGCGAAAAAAGTCAGTTCCAAGGACAGGCCAGATATTTTTTGAAACCAGACCACAGACAGCGGTGTAAAGGTAACGACTGAGAGGACGACAGTGACAGCTATTCCGAGAAGGATCGTGTAGTTTCTCAATACAGTGAAATTTTGATTGCGTTCTCCCATCAGAGCGATCCCCACTTCCTGGAAGGACAGGCCCATGCTTCTGAACACAAAAACCAGAGAGTTCACTACAGGAAGAACGGCAAGTGACTCGATGGGCATCCGGCTCTGGCCCATGAAGAAAGTCACCATGGGATGCACCCCGAGTGCGAGGACAGATGTCAGAGCAAGCGGATAATAAAACTTGGTGATAGATCCATAGCTGAGGGGGGGCGAGATCTGGACTGGCGGTGCATTCAAAAGTTGTTCGACAGAACCAGCCGCCATCAGTCGACTGGCCACAGCCTCAGCCGTTACGCCGCAGACGAGGCCTATGGCTCCCACTATAGCCCCTTCCAGATCGAAGAAGAGATAGCACGTCGAAGCGACCATGATCATGGAAGTAATTCGGATAACGGTTCCGTAGGCGACTCTTCGGGTGCGGTTGCTGCGGATAAGAATACCCTGGTAGAAGCGGCGGTAGCCTATGGCGCCGGGCCAGGGAAGGAAGATCAGACAGGCTTGATGCGTGAGTCGAGCCACAACATCGGGCAAGTCAATAAGACTCTGGGTGATGAAGAAAAACACCGGAGGAATGACAAAGAGGATCATGACAAGGGTGATGATTCCGTTGGCGACAAAGGTGAAGTTTCTCAATTTGAGATAGGAATCTTTATCCTTCACGAGTGCTGTCGAAGCACTCATGATCATGATGATCGTCGCTTCCAGGAGGATGGCAAAGGAGAAGGCCACTCCGTATGCCGCAAGATTGTACATGGGATCAGACAGACGGGCGATAACCGCTGCTGTAAATGGGCCTTCTGTGGCCATCATGAGCCATGTGGCAGCCAGAGGGACCCAGAAGATAAAGATCTTTTTGTAGGTGAGAGAATCTTTATCGGCTATCATGACGTTTATGCTTAACCACACATACAGTACAAAACAAGTCATCTTAATCGAAAGATGATTTCATTTCAAGATGAAGAGAGGGAAAGGCTAAATTTATAAATTCAAAACATGTATTTAATTATAATGTTTCCGGAAATGTCATGTTTTTGTTGCAATTTGTCCATTTATTCACTAAAATCATAAACTAAGTCAATAAAATTTGGTATAGTTTGTGAGTGAGATAGCGAAATTGATACGAAGAGGATCAAACGTGGTCAAGAAATGGCGAATCTTTATTTTGATTGCTATCATCACGTTTTCCTTTTTGGCTTGTCGCAGAGAGTTCTCGGATTCCTCGGCTAGACCCGGCCAAAAAAAGAAGGCTATTGTCATGAAAGTTGCCCATAACGGGACCGAGAATCATCCCTTTCAGGCTGGGTTTGAACGATTCAGGGAAGTTTTGGAAAGGGAAACCGAAGGAGCTGTCGAGCTGCAAATTTTTCCGAATGAGCAGCTGGGGTCCGAAGAAGAAGCCAGCCAGATGGTGAAGCTGGGTTTGATCGCAGCCTCAGCGTCATCAACAGCCGGGGGGTTGTCCACATCTGTACCCGAGGCCGAACTGTTCAATTTGCCGTTCATCTTCCGCAACCTGGATCACTGCTATAGGGTTTTGGACGGCCCAGTGGGTGAGTGGCTGGCGGCAATTATCGAAGATAAACTCAATTGTATCGTCCTTGGCTATTGGTTCTCCGGAATCCGGAATGTCTGGAATTCCAAAAGACCAATCCTTTTGCCTGATGATTTAAAGGGAGTTAAAATCAGGGTTATGTCCAGCCCCATACTTATCGAAACATTCAATACTCTCGGAGCCCAAGCTACACCCTTGGCTTTCGGGGAACTCTATTCAGCCCTTCAAACGGGTGTTGTCGACGGGGCGGAAACAGATCATCTGGACCTCCTCTACGAAAAATTCCACGAAGTCACAAAATATGTATCCAATACAAACCACATGTATTTGGTCATTGCGCTCATCTTCAGCAAAAAAATCTATGACAAACTTCCCCCCGATATTCAGGAGGCCGTGTTGAAAGCCGGGCAGGAATCAGTGGCCAGCGAGCGCGCAGCCATGGATACGTTGACTGAATCTGCCCTGACAGAGCTGAAGGCCAAAGGATTGGATTTTTTTGAAGTGGACAGAGCCCTGTTTAAAAAGAAAGTCGAGTCTGTTTACAGGAAGAACGCCCGGAAAGTCGGCGGGATGAAACGCATTGAACAGGTCCTCGATCAGTGATGCGGATGATTGGCAATGAGTCAGGATAAAGAAGAAAACAAAACCAAAAGGCTTGTCACGCAGCCCCTGGAGTTGTCTTTGTGTGTGGTTCTTGTGGCGATTGTGGCTGTGACGTTCATCCAGGTCCTCTTCCGGTATATTTTTCACCTATCGCTGGCCTGGTCTGAAGAGATGGCCAGGTATTTATTTTTATGGTTGGCATCCTTGGCCTCGGCTTATGCCTTCAAAACCCGGTCGCATTTCGCCCTGCGATTTCTTGTGAAGCGTTTCGGGACAAAAATACAAAAGGGGCTCGGATCATTCGTCACTCTCGTCGTTTCTGTCTTTCTGATGATCTTTATCTGGAAGGCTGTGGCCTTTACGGCCAATATGGCGAATCAAGTCTCTCCCAGTATGCAAATGTCTATGGCCTTTCCATATTCCTCAGCTGTCGTGGGCGGAGTATTGATGCTGTTTTATGTTCTTCGCAATTGGTGGTCCGATATACAAGACAAGGACAAACTAGGCAAACCCATGCAAGAGGGGAGAAAATGGGAATAGTCATCGGTCTTGTTTTTTTCGCGGCCCTGCTGCTCTCTGTTCCCATCGGTATTGCTTTGGGTGTAGCCGCCCTGGCCGGGTTAATGGCCATTTCTTTTGATCCGGATTTTTTCGTTTTTCTGCCGCAGAAATTCATGTCGGGTCTTGATTCCTTTTCACTGTTGGCCATACCCTTTTTCATACTGGCTGGTTCGATCATGTCCTATGGGGGTATTGCCCGCCGCATCGTTGATCTGACGATGGTCTTTTTCGGCCGGATCCGGGGAGGTTTGGGCATTGTTGTCACCATCTCCACTTTCTTTTTTGGCGCCATTTGTGGATCTGGAAGCGCCAAAACAGCGGCCATCGGGTCTGTCATGTTTCCTGAAATGAAGCGAAACAAATACCCTGCGGATTTTGCAACGGCGCTTTTCGCCTCAGCCGGAGGAGCTTCCTCTTTAGTTCCTCCATCGATCGATTTGATCATCATCGGTGTTGTGGCCAACATCTCTATCGGTGGCCTGTTTGCCGCAGGTATTCTTCCTTCTGTGGTCAATGCGGTTGCCTTGATGGCTGTGGTTTTTTTCTTTGCAAGAAAGCTTGGACTTCCGCTCGCACCCCGAATTGCCATGAAGGACAAGATGCGAATTATCCGGGATGGCATTCTTCCCATGTTCATGATTGTGATTGTTTTGGGGGGGATTTATGGAGGGATATTCACTCCCACAGAGGCGGCGGCTGTGGCCGTGATCTATGGATTTTGTCTGTCTTTCTTTATCTACAAAGAACTCAAACTGGCCGATCTCAAAAAGGCACTTCTGCACACAGCGTCCTTGTCAGGAGTTGTCCTGATAGTATTGGGGACGGCCTCCATGCTCTCGTTCGTGATGACCTTTGACCGCATACCCCACCATATCGCTGAGGCCATTACCCAGTATGCATCCAATTGGATCGTGTTCGTTTTGTTTGTCAACATCGTGTTTTTATTGCTTGGGATGGTGATGGATGCGCTACCGGCGATTATCGTCTTGCTCCCTATCATAGTCCCTGTAGCGGTTTCTTTTGGTATGGATCCTATCCACCTGGGTATTTTGGTCGAAGCCAATGTCGGATTAGGGATGATAACTCCTCCTGTGGGAATCTGCCTCTACGTGGCCTGTGGTATCAGCAAGATTCCTATAGAAAAGAGTATAAAGGCTCTGCTTCCCTTCTTGCTGGTTCTTGCTCTGACAACGCTTATTATCAGCTATATCCCGGAGATTACACTCTATCTGCCCCGTGTGTTGGGGTATGTTCAATAGCTTAGAATGACTGGAGTGAAAACAATATCAATTTTGGCAGGTAATCAGTTTGATTGGCATGAATTGATTATAGATAAAACGACCCTTGACTTTGTGTCAGGCGTGGTTGTATAAAGATTTTTTCGAAAGGAGAAAACGCGATGGCAAAAATCGTGAATAGCTGGAACGAGTGGGACCCGCTCAAGCGCGTGATCGTCGGAAAACCCGAAGGCACAAACATCCCTGCACCTGAACCGGCCTGGTGGTATGATCGGCCCGAAGGCGGATATCCCCTGGGTTCATTCGGCCCGTTCCCAAAGGAAATGTATGACAAGGCCAATGAACAGATGGAGTATTTCGTTAACGTCATGGAGAAACGGGGCATCATTGTGGATCGGGTGGAACTCCATCCATCCATGTTGGATCGAAGGCCGGTATCGACTCCTGATTGGACCCAGCTGAATCAACATGGGGTTAACAACGTGAGAGATGTTTTCCTCCCTGTTGGGAACGAAATCATGGAGGCCACGACCTGCCGGCGTTCCCGCTGGTATGAGTATCTGAACTTGCGGCCTCTGTTCGAGAAATATTTTGAGGAAGATCCGGAGTTTCTCCACACCGCCGCCCCCAAACCCAGACTGACTGATGAGTCTTTTGTGAAGAATTTCTATTATTACTTAGAGAATGTCTGGACCGATGAAGAGAAATTGGAAAGAGTGCGGAACTGGGAATATCAATTAACGGAGAAAGAACCTCTCTGGGATGCCGCGGATGCGGCTCGTTGCGGGAAAGACATCTTCTGGCAGTGTTCGTGTGTGACAAACCGTAAAGGCATGGATTGGCTCCAACGGTACTTTGGAACTAAAGGAATCCGTGTTCATCCGGTGAAGTTTGATAACAATTTCCATCCTTGGCATATCGATGTCAACATGCTGCCGCTGCGTCCTGGATTGGCCATGTACAACCCCGAGTGGAACCCCATCACACCGGAGTTCGAACAACTGATGAAGATGAATGACTGGGAGTTGATTCCGGCGGCCGAACCCGTCTATGTGCACAAGAATCTGTGTTACCTGACCGGATTGTATGAGAGCCGATCATGGATCTCTATGAACACCTTCTCCCTCGGACCGAACACAGTTTGTGTCGAATCTCACGAGACCGCCTACATGGAACAGCTCGACAAACTGGGGGTTGAGGTTGTGCCCATCCCCTATGAAGCGGTCATCCCCTTCGGTGGCGCCCTTCACTGCACGACGCTGGATATCTACCGGGAAGGAACCTGCGAAGATTACTTTCCCAAACAGATTGAAGGCTACTAAAAGCGCTCAGGTCCTGCAGCCGTCCTTTTCGCTTCGCAAGTGAATTGATTCATCTGTTTGGACGGGTCTCTCCGTGAGGCCCGTTCAACGGAGTTTAGGTAAGAAATATTATGCACAAGAAACAAATTTTGGATAAAAAAGATATTGAAAAGATCGTTTACCGGCTTTCTATCGAAATATTGGAGAGAAATCCTGATGCCTCCAATCTCCTGATTATAGGGATCAAGAGGCGTGGAGATATCCTGGCCAAAAGAATATGCGAAAGAATTCAATCGCTTGAAAATATCGAAGTTAAAGCTGGTGCCATTGACATCACTTTTTATCGAGATGATGTCCAGTTGAAGGCCTACAAATATGTGGGCAAAGATGATCTTCCCTTCGAGATCACAGCCAAGGATGTTGTGCTGGTGGATGATGTCATCCATACGGGCAGGTCCATTCGGGCCGCCATCGATGTCCTTCTTGATTCGGGCAGGCCAAAGTCGATACAGCTCGCTGTCTTGGTTGCGCGAGGCGGCAGAGAGATTCCCATCCAACCCGACTATGTGGGGAAGAGGATCGATGATTATATCGATGACAAAGTCGATGTGAATTTTGTTGAAATGGATGGAGAGGACAAGGTAGTCAAAAACTCATGAATAATTCCGCGAAAAGCAAAACAATCGTCGTTGCCTTGGGAGGAAATGCCATACTCCAGGCCAATCAGGAGGGAACCTATCAGGAGCAGCTCCAGAATGTCAGGAGTGCGGTCTCAGAAATAGTCAAGCTCATCCAGGAAGGCTATCGAATTGTTTTAACCCATGGCAACGGGCCACAGGTAGGGAATCTTTACATTCAAAATAGCCTGGCTGGTGAGGCGGTCCCCCCCATGCCACTGGATGTCTGCACGGCTGAATCACAGGGCTTGATTGGATACTTTATCCAGCAGGAAATGCACAAGGAACTCAAAGAGCAAGGCTTTTCACTTCCTGTTGCCACTGTGGTCACTCAGGTCCAGGTGGCCCCCGATGATCCCGCTTTCGAAAATCCGACCAAGCCCATAGGCCCCTTTCACAATAAAAAAGAAGCAATCCTTTTGATGCAGAAAACATCTTTTGTGATGAAGGAAGACAGCCGGCACAGGTGGCGAAGAGTGGTCCCCTCTCCCAAGCCCATCGGGATTGTTGAAAAAGAGATCATCGGAGACCTGGTCACGAGAGGCCACCTTGTTATTGCCTCCGGAGGTGGTGGTATCCCTGTGATTGACAGCGATGAGGGCCTTGTTGGCGTCGAAGCGGTTATCGATAAGGATTTGTCAGCCTGCCGCTTGGCCATAGATATCAAAGCTCAAATTCTACTCATTCTCACAGATATCGATAGAGTAGCCCTGCACTTCAATACGCCTCAACAGAAATGGATAGAACACATGAGCCTCGAACAGGCACAAAGCTATCTCGCCCAAGGCCACTTTAAGGAAGGCAGCATGAAACCCAAGGTCGATGCTGGAATCGAGTTTCTTCAAAATGGCGGCGAGAAAAGCATTATCGGTTCTCTCCATTCCGCAAACGCTGCCGTTCGTGGTCAAAGCGGCACGACCATTTCATCCTCTTAAGCCTTACTATTCATTCTATTCCTGTTGAAAATCCATTTTTTTTGAGATAATCATCCTCAGGTGTTGATAAATATGTCAATCATGGATATGATGAGGCGAAAATTGATGATTTGAGGAAAAAATGGAATTAAACTTCAAAGACAGAGACATCATCTCCATAACCGATTTCAGTCGAGAAGAGATCCTCTATCTGTGCGAACAGGCAAAGTGGATGCGCGATTTGGAAAAAAGTAAGCAGAGAAGTGCACTGACCGATGAGCTCAGACACAAAGCGCTGGCTTACATGTTTTACGAACCGTCCACTCGGACTAAATTCAGCTTCCTGACCGCCATGCGTCAACTGGGCGGTCACAGTGATGGATTTTCCGGGGTCGAAAGCACTTCGGTAATGAAGAAGGAGACAATACGGGATACGATCATGATGATGGAGGCCAACCATTTTGATGTCATCGTCATGCGGCATCCGTTGGATGGATCCCTTCAGTGGGCTGCTGATGTGGCCACCATTCCTGTGATCAACGGAGGCGATGGGAAAAACGAACATCCGACCCAATCTCTTCTCGATGCTTTCACCTTGTATTGCTTGAACAAAGAGAATCTCGATGGGATAAAGATGGGTTTTGGGGGAGATTTGGCTCATGGGAGGACGGTCAAATCCTTGAGCCTGGCTCTTTCCCATTTTAAGGATATCACGATTCGCTGGGCTGCCGAAGATTTTTTGGGAATGCCTGAAGATCTGATCCAACTTCTTGAATCCCGTGGGGTGAAGGTCATCAGAGAAAAGAGCGTCCAAGCGGTTATGAGTCGAGTCCAGTTCTATTACATGACCAGGCCCCAACTGGAAAGGATGGAAGGGATTACACCTCATGATGTGATGGAGATGATGACCAAATACAGCATCGATCTTCAAAAAGTCAAGGATCATGATGTCAAACTGATGCATCCTCTGCCTGTGAACAGTGAAATCGCCGAGATCGATTACAAAGTGTATTTTGACAAATCTCAGGCATTTTTCCAGCAAGCCGAGAACGGAATTTTTCTCCGAAAAGCCCTTCTTCATCAGATGCTAAGGGACAAAGACAGCGTTCCCTTTCAAGGGCGATTGAACCCAGCCCTCGAAAGCGGAAACAACAGGATGAGTAGAGCTCCAAAAAACAATGTCAAAAAAGGAAGAATGTTTATTGATCATATCGATAAGGGCACTGTTATCGATCATTTGCTGCCAGGTACGGAACAGGAGATAGCTGTTGAGCTTGATTTGACAACAAAGGGGTACAGCGCCATTCCCGCTTTTCTCGCGAAAGGGGGAAAGTCATTTTTGAAGTCCGACCTGTTCGAGCTCAGCGAAAGAGAACTGAAGAAAATCGCAATCCTGTCTCCCGAGGCAACGATGAATTTTATCGATGACGGAAAAGTGGTGGACAAGTTCGTCTATCTTCTCTGTCGCAATTCCAACTGTGTCACACGCCACATCAACGAGGATGTCCCCCCTAAGTTTTACAACGACCGGGGAACTATCCGGTGCCGATACTGTCGTGCTCCCTATACGATTACCAGCAGAAAAGTCACCCAACAGGAAAAGGATAAATACATGGCATCTCTTCCTCAAGAGATTGAGCGAATCTAGCGAATTTATGAGCTGTCATTGCTCGGCAATAAAGGCTTCATGAGTACAGAAGAGGCGGAATGTTTCAGAAGGGGATAACCATGTCAACCTTTAAACAAGAAGAATACAATGCCTTTCTTATCCAGAACAGGGTCGTCGGTTTTTTCACAGAGCCGCTCACGCTCAAGTCGGGAAGGCTGTCGAATTGGTATGTGAACTGCCGCGTATTGCTCGATCGAGTGGGCGTGATAGACCGATTGACGGATTTCATCCTGTCTTTTGCGGCGGATAACAATCTCTCTGCGGATTATTTCTACGGAGTTCCCGAAGGGGCCACGAAACTGGCTGTCATTTTGAACTACAAAAAAGGAAAACTGCAGAACGATCAAGAGCAAGCTCTCATAATCGGAAGAGGAAAACCGAAGGCCCATGGTGCCCCCAAAGATCGGTATTTTATCGGTCCAGCCGAAGAGGGAGATAGAGCTATCGTCATCGAGGATGTGACGACCACCGGCGGTTCACTGTTGGCTAGCCTAACGCACCTTCAAGAATCCAAAATTGACGTTGTTGCTGCGGTGGGATTAGTCAACCGGATGGAAATACGGGAGGACGGAAAGAGCGTGGAACAAGCTGTCAATGAACAGAATGTGCCCTATTTTGCTATGGGCCGTTCACTCGATCTCCTGCCCATGGCCAGGGCCGCCATGAATCCCCCAGAATTTGTATGGGGAGAGGTCAAGAAATATTTTGAGCAGTACGGTCTTTGCCCTCTGAATAGTGAATAAATCTCTGGGCCAAGACTAGCATTCGCCCTCTTCATTCAATCCGGCACAGCTTCGATCCAAAGGGCTTCACGCCGAGGATCATGGCCATAATTCTACCTGGATGTCTGGTGGTGGTGCTAAAAATCTCGGCTGAGTGCAGACTTCCTTTTGGATCCCTCGACACCTTGTTTTTCAGGTGCTCATGAGCATGCCGAACCCACGCCAGCTTGGATGACATGGGCACATTTAGCTGCCTAGAGTCGCCACCATCACAGCTTTGATGGTGTGAACCCTGTTTTCGGCTTCATCAAAGACAATCGAGGCCTCTGATTCGAAAACATCTTCGGTGACTTCCATGGCGTCCAATCCAAACTTCTGGTAGATATCTTCACCGATAGACGTTTGCCGGTTGTGGAAAGCGGGGAGGCAGTGCATGAATTTGACTCTGGGATTGCCTGTCATGTCCATGACCTCTAGACTCACCTGATAGGGTTTCAAAAGCTCGATGCGTTGCTTCCAGACTTCTTCCGGCTCTCCCATCGAAACCCAGACATCCGTGTACAGAAAATCGCAGCTTGACACGCCCTCTCTGAGGTCATCGGTAACGGTTATCTTCGCTCCTGTGGTTGTGGCTATTCCCTTCGCTTGGTCGACGAGACCGTCCTCAGGTTGCACGGATTTAGGAGCCACGGAACGAAAGTCCATTCCCATCTTGGCCGCGCCGATCAGCAGCGAATTGCCCATATTGTTCCGGGCATCGCCGAGGTAAGCGAAAGAAACTTGACACAAGGGCTTGTCGGAGTGTTCCATCATGGTTAAAAAATCGGCCAGGACCTGAGTAGGGTGGAATTCGGTTGTCAGGCCGTTCCAGACCGGAACACTGGCGTATTTTCCCAGTTCCTCGACGACGGCCTGTCCGAATCCGCGGTACTCAATGCCATCGTACATCCGTCCCAGCACGCGTGCGGTGTCCTTCATGGATTCCTTCTTGCCGATCTGAGAACCCGTAGGGCCGAGATAGGTCACGCTAGCCCCTTGGTCAAAGGCCGCTGTTTCAAAGGCGCAGCGTGTTCGGGTGGAGGCCTTCTCAAAAATCAGGGCTATGTTCTTTCCGCTTAAGCAAGGCTGTTCAGTGCCCGCGTATTTGGCTTTTTTCAGATCGACAGAGAGTCCCAGCAAAAAACCGATTTCTTTGGGAGAGAAATCCAGGAGCTTTAAAAAATTCCGGTTTTTCAGGTTATAAGACATTTCATCCTCCCGAATTCGGTCAGAAATCCTGGAGAATCTCTTCCAGATTTGGAGATCCGATCTCTTCGATGTCGTAACGCACGCGGAGGATTTTCTTGTCCGATTTGATAAGACGGTTGAGGTCAATCGGTGTGCCGCTGACAACGAGGTCGCAATCGCATTTGTTTATGGTTTCTTCCAGCTCTGCGACTTGCTGATCCCCGTATCCCATGGCCGGAAGGACTTTGTCGAGGTGAGAATACTTTTCAAAAGTATCCGCGATACTCCCGACCGCATACGGCCTCGGATCGATGATCTTTCCAGCCTTGAATTTGTTTGCGGCCACAATACCCGCTCCATATTGCATTTCACCGTGAGTGAGCGTTGGGCCGTCTTCGACCACGAGCACAGTTTTCCCGGTAATTTCTTCGCTGTCATCGAGAGCGATAGGAGAGTTCGCACGGATAATCATGGCTGTGGGATTGAATCGATGAATATTTGCCATCAGCAAATTGACCTTGTCTTCCTCTGCTGTATCCATCTTGTTGATGACCAGTACTTGAGCCCTCCGGAAATTCGTCTCTCCCGGATGATAGCGGAGCTCATGGCCGGGTCTGTGAGGATCGGCAACGACAATGTCCAGGTCGGGCTTATAGAATGAGAAATCGTTGTTCCCTCCGTCCCAGAGTACGATGTCCGCTTCCTTTTCGGCGTCATCCAAAATGGCTTGATAATCGACTCCGGCGTAGACGATGATTCCGTTGCTGATATGCGGTTCGTACTCTTCTCTTTCTTCGATCGTGCATTTGTGTTTGGCGAGATCCTCATACTTTTCAAATCGCTGCACTTTCTGTTCGACAAGGTTTCCGTAGGGCATGGGGTGACGTATGACAGCGACTTTTCGGCCCTTATTCTTCAAGATGAGAGCGATTTTTCGACTCGTCTGACTTTTGCCGCAGCCGGTGCGAACCGCGCAAACGGAGACGATTGGACGATGGCTCTTGATCATCGTCTCATCCGGGCCCAGAAGGACAAAGGATGCGCCTGCCGCATGAACCTCCGAGGCTTTGTGCATCACGTATTCATGGGGAACGTCACTGTAAGCAAAACAAACTTCATCGATTCCGTTGTCTTTAATCAACTCAGCCAGGTCCTCTTCGGCAAAAATCGGGATACCTTCAGGATAAAGCTTCCCTGCAAGTTCCGCAGGATATTTGCGGCCTTCAATATCGGGGATTTGTGTGGCCGTAAAGGCGACAACCCTGTAGTCTTCGTTATCCCTGTAGTAAACGTTGAAGTTATGGAAGTCTCTTCCTGCCGCGCCCATGATTATGACTTTTTTCATTCTTTTATCTCCTTTTATTTCAGTTTGATTCGTTTGATCCTTAAAAAAGGCAAAAGTATAGCACAGGGTTTTTCTTTGTGCAAACCTCACCAAGGGCCGATAAGCGGTTCCTATGATAGCACCGAAGAACACACCTGTTTTTTCCAGCTGGGAAAACTGATTTGGCTTTCATTCTCGGCTCTCCTTTCTCTGCAGTCAAAGAACCATGCCCGCCTCTGGCTTTCAAAGGATTGTTGCCGGCACGCACTTTGGTCACAGAAATCGCCTACCGGTGGATTTCCACCGTGTCATATTGCCGTTCGCGTGAGACAAATATCATTCTATAGGATAATATAAATCAGTCAACTTTTCACCAATTATTTAGTTCAAATGAAACTCTAGAGGGTCGAAACATTGACAAAATCAACGTATCGTGTCTAAATTAAGAACAGCAAGATGATCGCATTCCAACAACCCAATGATTTGACGCGAGGATTCCGTTCGGAATGCAACAGTCATTTCTGAAGGGAGTGAGTGATGACAAAATTTATGAAGTTGAGCGTTTTGATAGCCTTGAGTGTTGTGCTCTGGCTCGTAGCCCCGGCCCAAGAACGAGTGGACTACACCATGATCGGGAAAATAAAGGATGAAGGATTCAATAGGTCCCAGGTCATGGACTTAGCCTGGTACATGACCGATGTTTTGGGGCCGCGCTTCTCCAACTCGCCAGGTTATACCAAAGCTGCCCTTTGGGCCAAGAAAAAATTTGAAGAATTCGGGATTCAAGCGGAACTGGATGCTTACGGCGAAGTTGGTCCCGGGTGGGAGGTTCGGTACACATCGGTTCATATGCATAAACCAAAATATATGCCCTTGATTGCCTATGCCAAGCCCTATTCACGCGGCACAGGACAAAAAGTCATCAACAAGGCCATTTGTGTGGACACCGCAGGGCTTTTTTCTGAAAAGGATCTCATGAAATACCGAGGGAAACTGAAGGGCAAGATCGTTCTCACCAAGCCGAAAAGAAAACTGACGCTGGATTTTAAGCCAGATGCAGTGAGGCTGTCGGACGAAGAGCTTGACGGCATGGCTGAGCTGCAAATCATTACCCCAAAAAATAGGGCCCTTGATAAGGGCGAGGCATATGCTTCACATGTGAAAAAGGCATATCCAGCCCAGAATCCTTTGTCCGAGCAAGCAATCGCGGCCTTTTTCGAACAAGAGGGCGTGGCTGCTGTGGTCGAGCCCGGACCTCCGCAGGGCCCGGCGCCCATGGACAAAGGTTTGGTCCATGTGAGTGCGCCCCGGCCGCTGGCCAAGGATGCCCCGAAGCCTCTGCCCGGCGTCATTGTTGCGGCAGAGCACTACAACCGGATCGCTCGCCTTTTGGAGCAGGGGATTGATGTGGAGATGGAAGTCGAGACGCATGTCTTTTATGAAGAGGATGATCTGCGGGATTTCAATGTGATTGCGGAACTCCCCGGCACGGATTTGAAAGACGAAGTTGTGATGATTGGGGGACACTATGACGGCGAACCCTCGGGGACAGGCGCCTCGGACAATGCCTCGGGTTGTGCGGCCGTGATGGAAGCGATGCGCATTCTCAAAGTGGTCGGTGCACAGCCGAGACGAACAATCCGTGCTGCTCTTTGGGGAGCCGAAGAAGCCGGGCATCTTGGTTCCCGGGCCTATGTCAAGAACCATTTTGGTGATGTGGAAACCCAGCGCTACCTGCCAGAGCATGCCCAGCTTTCCGTGTATTTCAACATGGATTGGTACGGTCGGTTCAGGGGGATTTTTCTTCAGGGGAACGATCTGGTCCGTCCGATTTTCGAGGAATGGATGAGGCCCTTTCATGATCTGGGCATGACTCACATTGTTCCCGGCAACACGGGCGGGACAGATCATATGTCTTTTGTGAAAGTCGGCCTGCCCGGATTCCAATTCATCCAGGATGATCTGGAGTTTTTCACGACCACCTTTCACACCAACATGGATGTCTATGACAGGTTGGTCCCTGAGGATTTGATGCAGGCCGCTGTCATACTGGCCAGCTTCGCCTACAATGCTGCCATGCGCGATGAGATGCTGCCCCGAACTCCCAATCAGAGGGAAAACAACCGGCGCTGGCATAAATGACGACACAGAAAATAGGAGGAATGATTATGTTTTTTAAAACAACGGCACAGAAGTTCTGTGGGGGAGTGTTTCTTCTTTTGTGTTTGATCGCGCCCGCCGTGTTCGGAGGGCAAGTGCCGGACAATGTTCTTGACAAGATTCATTTCCGGAGCATTGGCCCGACAAAGCAATCCGGCCGGTTCATGCAGGTCGGTGTTCCCGATACGCGCAAGGAGCCCTTCACATTCTATGCGGCGGCTTCAACGGGGGGCCTCTGGAAGACCACGGATAACGGAATCACGTATAGACCGGTTTTTGACGATGAAAATATCAATGCCCTCGGTGATGTGGAAGTCGCTTTTTCAGATCCCGAAATAGTCTATGTCGGAACTGGAAATCTTTCCTACTGGGGAGAAGGCATGTTCAAATCCACCGACGGAGGACAGTCGTGGACACACATCGGTCTGAAAGATTCCCATTTCATCAGTAAAATCGTGATTCATCCGGAGAATCCCGACATCGTGTATGTCTCTGCAGTCGGAAGCCCTTATGACAACAACCAGGAACGAGGGATATTCAAAACATCTGACGGTGGAACAACCTGGACAAAGGTGCTTGGTTTGACCGCCAACGGAAAACATGTGAGCGGTGCCGATGTGCACATGCATCCCACGGATTTCAACACACTGTATGCTAGTCTGTGGGACCGTGACGGCGGCGAAGCGAGCGGCATTTTTAAAACCACGGACGGTGGGGCCTCATGGGACAAACTGGGAGGAGGATTGCCCACCGCTCCCCTCCACAGAATTGGGCTCGATATCTACCGGTCAAGCCCGAAGATCGTGGTGGCCACGATTCTCATTCCTATCGCAAACCCCGAAAATCCTCGGAGAGATACGGAGAACACCATCTGGCGCACGAGAGACGGGGGGAAAACATGGAAGCGGATCAGTCCCGGCTTGGATTTCTTCGAAATGCGGGGCGCAAACCGGTACGGACAGATACGAATCGATCCCAACAACGAATATAAAATATTCGTGCTCAACAACGGCATCCAGGGGACCGATGACGGTGGAAAGACCTGGAAACATGCCATCATCCGCTTCGGGAACGATCATCAAGACCTGTGGATCAATCCTCATAACAGTGATCATATGATCGGTTCGAGCGATTCGGGAATACGGATATCCTTCAACGGATGCAAAACCTGGTATCATCCCGATAACCTGCCGTGCGGCTTGTGTGAAGCCGTGGGCGTGGACATGGCCTATCCTTATAACGTTTACGGCGGGATGCAGGATTTCGGCACATGGCGGGGACCGAACACCAAGCGAGGACGGTATCCCATCCGGTTCGAGGACTGGGAACATGTCAGGGGTGCGGACGGCGGATATGCCCAAGTCGATCCCAGGGACAACCGATGGCTTTTTGTCTCGTCTCAGAACGGGGAAATATCCCGCAACGACCAGAAGACGAACGTGCGCAAAGACATTAAATATGAAAAAAAAGGCATTCGCTTCAACTTTGTCGCTCCTTTTCTCCTTTCCCCGCACAATCCCAATGTCATTTTTCATGGAGCCAATGTTCTTCTGCGATCAGACAATCTGGGTGAGTGCTGGCAAGAAATAAGCCCCGATCTCACCAATGGACCGAACCAAAAGCCGAAAAAGAAAATCAACGGAACGATCTCCACCCTCGATGAGTCTCCGGTTGTGCAGGGCATCATCTGGGTTGGAACAGATGACGGCAATGTCCAGCTCACGCGGGATGGAGGTAAGTCCTGGACCACGTTGAACGATAACATCCCGGGCATGCCCGCCTACAGAGTGAGCCGTGTGGAAGCTTCGCGCCATGATCCGGCCGAAGGATTTGTTGCTTTGAACGGCAGAACGATTACGGGAGACCTGAAGCCCTATGCCTACAGAACAACGAACTACGGGAAAACGTGGGTACAGATCACAAAAGGACTTCCTGAAGATGAACCGGTCAACGTGATTCGGCACGATCCCAAAAATTCTGACCTTATTTTTCTCGGAACGGAAAAAAGTGCCTACGTCTCTCTCGACCGGGGAGACTCCTGGCAGTCCCTCCGGAAAAACATGCCGAACATTCCGGTGACCGATATGGTCATTCACCCCCGGGAAAACGACCTCATCGTGGCGACCTATGGGCGAAGTTTCTGGATTGCTGATATTTCACCCTTACAGGAAATCAACGCATCCGTTCTTGATAAGGATGTTCATCTTTTCGAGGTCGAGCCGCAGGTCCTCTGGGTTCTGAGCGGACAAAAACAGGTGGCCGCAAACTGGCAGAATTATTCCGGTGAAAACGCGCCCAAGGGAATTGTCGTGAATTATTACTTGAAAAACAGGGCGGAAAACGGTGTGGCAATCAGGATATTCCGAGGCTCCCAATTGGTCAATGAATACCTGGGTTCCGGAAACCAGGGGTTGAACAGCGTGGAGTGGCATCTGACGGAACGAATACCGAGAACAGCTAAGGAGAGAGAGGATACGGCCCGCTGGATTGAAGAGACCCGGAATGAGGAGCTATTTTTCGATTATTACGACGGACACGACCATTTTGGCGAGCCCGATGAAGAGGTGTCTGTAACCGGCCGGCCCCTGGGAATATGGATTCAGCCCCAGCCCGAATGGCGAGAGGCCGAATACAAACATATCCGGGCGAAACCGGGAGAATACACCGTCAAGTTGAACATAAACGGAAAAGAACATTCCAAAAAAGCTCTCGTGCTCAAAGATCAGTGGTACGAAGACAGGTATTGATTCCAACACACATAAAAGATTACCTCTGAACCGGGGAACTTTTTATTCACGGAGATATGTCTGATTCTTTGGCTGTTCGTGAATCATACTGACTGATAAATTGTGACCAGTGGAAGGACGGATTTAAAAATAATGATTTTTAAAGAAATTCTTGAAAGAGGTGCACTATGAAAACCAAACACATTTTTATGATCGTCATCTGCGGGCTGCTTGTTGCAGCGTCCGCAGAAACCGATCAGGAACCGGTCTATTATAATGTTGTGCAGAAGATCATGGAATTCGAATCCACGGATTCTCATGTGATGGAGAATGCCAGCTGGTTGTGTGACGTTTTTGGCCCGCGGAGTTTGAAATCCCCTTCGTACCGGAAAGCCTGTGAATGGGCGCGAGATAGACTTAATGAATATGGCCTGTCGAATGCCAGGCTTGAGGCCTATGAATTCGGCAACGGCTGGGACATTGGCTACGTCTCGCTGCATATGGCCACGCCGAGGTATATGCCGATCATCGGGTTTCCCGTAACCTGGTCTGCCGGTACGAACGGAAAGGTCCGAGCCCAAGCTGTCCACATAAACTTTGAGGCTATTGCGTCCGAAGCGGATCTGGAGCAATACCGGGGTAAGTTGAAGGATCGAATCATTTTAATAAGCCCGGAACAGAAAATATCGCCCCATTTGGGCGTCGAAATGAAGGGGCGGGATGGCACATTCTTTCCGAATGGCTATCCCGTAACTCTGACCGAGGAGAGACTTGATGACATGTCCAAGATTCCGCTATCCCCCCGGATATCTCCGTTGGAAGAGGAATTGACGAATCAGGAACGCCGCAAGAAAAGACGTAACGGCGACAGGATTTCGAGGCAGAAAATTGTTGATTTCGTGTTTGCCGAAGGAGCTGTTGCTATCGCACACCCGGATGCAGATCATTACTATGGATCCGTTGCCCCTGAAGGATATGACAGGAGCGGAGAAAAGCCCTGGGATGTGAGTTTGCCTCCGAAGCCGACCGAACTTGTACTGGCCGTGGAACACTACAATCGGATGATCCGAATCCTGGAGAAAGATATTCCCGTTGAAATGGAAATCGAAGTCAGGACGCATTTCTATAGAGACGATCCACACGATTATAACGTCGTTGCCGAGATTCCGGGTACCGATCTGGCGCACGAAATCGTCGTCGTGGGGGGGCATCTTCAATCTGTGCCTGTCGGAACAGGCGCTATAGATAATGCCGCGGGTGCGGTCACATCGATGGAGGCCGTGCGTATTCTCAAGGCCATTGGCGTAAAGCCCCGGAGGACCATTCGCGTGGGGCTTTGGGGCGGGCATGACGGAGGAGGATTGGCCGGCAACAGGGCCCATGTTCGCAAACACTTTGCCGATCCCATAAAAAAAGAGTACAAGAAGGATTACGATAATGTTGTGGCTTATTTCGATCAGGATACCGGCCCGGGCAGGATAAGAGGCGTCTCTATCATGGGAAGTGAGGAGATGCGGGCCATACTCACGGCATGGAACAAGCCATTGCGCAATCTTGGGATGGCGCATCTGTTTACTTCCGGGGCCTATCATGAAGCCTATGCGGAAGTCGGATTGCCCGGCTTCTATTTCAAGCATGACAGAAGTGAGATGGACGACTGGAACGCGCACACCAGCATGGATGTGTATGAGCGCCTCTTTGCTGACGGTATGCAACAGACGGCAATTGTTGTCGCCACATACGCGTATCATGCTGCCATGCGCGACCAAAAACTTCCCCGTGTCTCACCTAGGCCATGGTGAAACGGCCCTTAGTGATCTTAAGAATTATTTGATTAAACGAATCTTCGTTGGCGGAGGTGAGTGGTACTCCACTCCGCGTTCAGTGACGATAGCACCGTCATGGAGTTGAATGGAGAGATATTTCCCTTCTCCCCACTCTGGCATCGGAACATAGACCCAGTATTCGAAATAGAAGTGATGATTAAGGGGAAGCTTCATGTCCCGCTGCCAATCCGGTCCTAGCGGACCTATCCTTGGGGCATAGATCCCCGATGCGGCATGCATATCGAGAGGGACCTGAGTTTTTTCAGGATCTTTATCTGCTTCGAATATTTGTCTGTGGACATAGATGTATCCGGCTTCTTCAATTTTTTTCTTGAGTAATTCGAAGGTTTCTCCGGCGGTTCGGCCAACCCTGATGTTGTCTTCCAAAATCTTACGGACCTTCATGACATCTGCCCAGGCCCTTTTGATCTTTGGAGGCGGCTCAGTCTCACCTTGACGGAGAATATAAGCGTATTCAAACGTGATTTCATAGTGATTCCCGTACTCCCACTCGGGGTCCACATGGCCGCCGCTTTGTTTGCCGCCCGCCAAGCAGAGGAGGTCGCCCCTCTGAAGTTCGTAGTCACGTCCGTGTCGGTTTCCGTCCTTGTCCACGATAGAACGGCCCCCGTCGAGATTGCCGAATCTGGTTTTCCCGGGGACGATGGAATTGAACTGCCTCTCTAAAGATTCCATGATTTTTTCCCGGATTCGTTTGTAGAGGACGATTTCGCTCTTAACCGGTCTCGACAAATAATCCGTGATCACATATTCAGCCGAGACGATTCGTCGGGCGTATTTTTCGCCTATTTCTTTGACCAGCAAATTGTAGTCTGTATGGGAGATGCCGTCTGACCGCAAACGGGGGATCTCGTACAAAACAGGAGATCCCAGCTTTTCCAGATAGTTGACCCCGATGCGTTTAGGGTCACGCTCGGCGACAAATTTACCGACGCCTTTAAACCTGAAGTCTAATTCTGTTTTCGGGCCCCCAGGCCACTCTGTTCCGCCTTTCCTGTAAAATACCCCTAAAGGCATCCTGGATTCCGGTAAGGCTGTCAGGGGAATCTTGATATCAGGTTTCGAAATAATATCATACGCTCCGCATTCCTGAATCAACTTCGAAGCGTGGCCGAATACTGCCCGTTCGACCCTGTCGCCTCGGTCAGTAAAGATGAAAACTCCCGAATCGCTTCCCAGGTTGGATGAAATGGGATCCGGACTTCCTTCCCTCAGGACGTGAATCCACATGTCGATTTTGTGCTTCCTCATGATTTGTGGAAGGATAAGGGCAAACTTTTCCCGGCGGATCTGATTCGTCAATTTTTTTATTTCATCCGTTTTCTTGTCCTGCGCATAAAATCCAGAGGCAAGGGTAAAAATGCAGCAGAGTGAGATAATAATCCTTGTTTTATCCATGACTTACTCCTTTCCCAAAAAGTTTTGCTTTGCGTTTAACGGATTGACTTTATCATAGAAAAAAAGATCCGGCTCTCTCCTGACTCATTGAGATATATGTTGTCATGTTAGCGTCCATTCTATTTCTTTACGTTCATAAATATTTTGGAATGAGCCTACCACAGCAAAAACAACCAGGTCAATGATGAAAATCAAGGGGCGATTCATGAGGGCTCGGATTGTTCGATGCCGGGACAGAGATTCCCGAGTGGCAGGATTATGAACTCTCTGGCGAAAAGGGCAGAACCGACTATAAGGTCGTAACCTATTCGGATTCCATTCGCGGCAGGGACCTGGGAGGCGATTACTTCAACGCACTGGATCGCCTCACGATTCCCCGGGAAAATGCCGAAGAGATACTGAACGATCCGGCCAACAGCAAGATGGTGCTCGAGGTTGCGCGCAAGGCTATCATTCTTTTGAAAAATGAAAAGAATTTTCTACCTTTTGATTAAAGGCCATTGAACAGGATCGCTGTGATCGGACCCAATGCCGATGAGGAGCTCCTGGGCGGCTATTCCACACCCAAGGTCCGCTATTTTGTCTCCATCCTTGATGGCATCAGGAAACACATCGGCGAGAACGCGGAAGTCCTCTATGCTAAGGGAGTGAGCATCGAAGATTTTGCGCACGCAAATATCAGTGAGGCCGTTGCGATCGCCCGGAAGTCGGATGTGGCCGTGGTCGTCGTCGGTGAAAATGAGATCACCTGCAAGGAAAACGAAGACCGGGATGACCTGGGATTGGTCGGACAACAGTAGAAACTGGTAGAGGCTGTCTATGCCACGGGAACGCCTATGGTCATAGTGCTTCTTCACGGCCGCCCTCTAGCCATTGCGTGGATCAAAGACCATGTTCCCGCGATTCTCGACGGTTGGTACCTGGGCCAGGAAACCGGAAATGCAGTTGCAGATGTTTTGTTCGGAGAAGTCAATCCGGGAGGGAAGCTGCCCATGACCGTACCGAGGAATGTGGGGCAGGTTCCGATCTATTGCAATATGTTGCGGGCGGGCCGGCCTGGTAGGTATTTCCAATCCAAAGCAGAGCCGCTATGGCCTTTCGGGCATGGCTTGAGCTACACGAACTTTGAGTATACTGACCTCAAAGTCTCTCCGAAATCATCCGTCTCGGCAACTGTCAGTCTCGATATCACGAATACAGGAGACAGAACGGGCGACGAGGTCGTGCAGATCTATGTCAGAGATGAATACGCATCGGTGGTTCGACCGGCTATGGAGCTCAAGAAGTTCCAACGCATAACTCTTGATCCTGGAGAGAGGCAAACTATAACTTTCACTCTCAACGAAGATGCCTTTGCTTTTTATGACGAACAAACGAAAGACTGGGTCGTCGAACCCGGGGATTTCACCATCATGGCCGGAAGCTCATCGGCAGATATCAGAATTTCAAATATAGTCACACTTAAATAAGTGAACGCATGTAATACTACCGCCGACGTCATGCCCAAGATTACCGGCTGCCTGCATACCAAGTTTCGTTTGTCCCACATAATAAAAGTCCGGTCAATCTCTTTTCTTTGAGAAAGGGCCTATTTCAATTTGTAATCTATATTTCACAGAAAGGGAACAAATTTGCATAATTTCTCGCCCCTAATTTATAAATTACTTTACTGAAGTGAAAAAAGTTGATAATATCAAAATTCTGAAAGGAGGAATCACACATGAGAAAGATTTGGATGATTTTTACTGTGCTCATCACATTTTCACTCTTGGCGTGCGGGCCACCAAGCAAAAATACATCCCCAAAGGCCGAAAATGAACCCGAACAGGCAAGTGAGGGGGACAGAAGAGCCAGGATGGAAAAAGCGATCGCCGAGGTCAAATACGATGTGCCCGATGACATCGACATTGCCTATGACGTGTTGGACAATATCGATACGTCCGCATCCCCTTGGGGCGTTGTCCCACTTCCAGAGGCGCTCGGCAAGACTTTGAATGGCTTGTTTTCAAAATACACTAAGCATATAGCTCCTAATGGGAAGCCTATTCACATTTTTGCCCAATCCGGCGTGAGTGACCTCCAGGTCGTCAGAGCGAGGGAGATTCTGACATTCCATCTGACAGATGCGTCCGGAACCCAATACGGCCATGATAAAACCGCGCTTGCCAACAGAATGGCCGATGTCAGAGCCACCCTCATCTACACGGACACCGAGATCAAGTCCTTTGCCATGCGACGCATTTTGAGGGGCTCCGAGCTCAGACTTCAGGATCTTTATGCCACGGAGTCTCCTGTGGAAGGATCTTATGAGTATATCCACAACAAAGCCAGACCTGGATACGTGTTTACCCGAGATGCTTCTTATGAGGAAATCATGCATCTTGTTCATGACAAAGGACTTGAAGACGTGTTGCCGGAATACCACCAAGAGATCGTCGAGGCTGAGAAGGACGCGGTTGCAGCAGGAATTTACAACTATGGCCGGCCGTCACCGCATGAATACATCATTACCGGCTTTGATCTCTATTTCGGCCTTTGGGATCATGATCCGCAAGGCGATGGAAAATCCTTTGGCGATGAGTATCCCTTTCATACCAAGGAAGAAATGAAAGAGGGAGACCCGGCTCTCTATGATCTTGTGGAGAAATTCTGGCCGAAATACCTGTCATACAATGCCTATATCGACCCATCCTTTGAAGGGACCTTTTCCACGGTGCGCGATGAATCCATGGAATACACGTACAAATCCCAGTATCTGGTCAACATTACTTTGACCGGGAACAACAACACGAATGTTCTTGGAAACGGTCAAGACAATAGATTAACCGGGAATGATGGAGCCAATATTCTCATCGGCGGCAAAGGCGATGATGTCCTCACGGGGGGAGAAGGCGTAGACACAGCCGAATTTTCCGGCAATTATGCCGAATACAAAATTCAAAAGAGTGACGATAAGATACGTGTTGTCGATACAGAACCGGGGCGTGATGGGATAGACACCTTGATAGATATTGAAATTCTTAAGTTTAAAGATAAAGACGTTAAAGTCAATTAGGGGAGGTCATAGTATGAGAACACGAAACTCACTTTGCCTAGTTTTGTGCCTTGTTCTAATTTTAAGTGCCTGCGGGCAGGGAGGAAATGAGCCGGCTGAAACTGAATCAGCAGAGCCAGCATCGGAAATAACGGAGACAACAGAAACCCATGTGGGAGGATGTGTCCTGGCCTCACCCGCCGCTGAAGCACCCGCGGATTTGTATCAGGAGACAGGCATCGTTCCCACCGATGAATTCAAGCCGTTCACCAAAAAGCTGCTGGTCTACGGCATCACCTTGATCGGCCGAGAAGATATCTCTGATGATTTCATGCGGAAGGTGGCCAAAACCATCAAAGAGATGTTTCCCCAAAGCGAGGCCGTTGACAGGGAGCTGCAAAAAGATGTTCTGCGAAACCTCTACAGATACAGAGCGGTGATCCCTCTTTTTAAGGGAGAGGACCATGAATTCTCTCCCTCCGATGAGAAAGCCTGGGAGCTTACAACGAGCAAGAACAGTATCTGTGACATTATCATGGAAGGTGTGCCTGAGCAGGTGAACGAAGTTGTCGAACACATCCTTCATTTCGTGAGTGATGTGGGCCTGCACTACACGTTCCCCGATGAATGGGGGATATCGAAAGCATCGAAGATCTACCAGGCCATGCAGGATGCGATGGAGAAAGGCCATTACAATATCGACCAGTATGACGACATCGGTGGTGAGGAAGAGCGGATCAGGGTTTTGATTCAAGAATACGCGTATTGGGTCATCTTCACGGCATGGGATCTTTATGGGCCCTATGGTCCTGCAGCGGAATGGACAGGGATTCACAATCCCGATGATTTGAAGGCCAAACTTCCCCTGTCATATGAGGTCTTTGAAACGACTATTCCAAGAGTCATGGCACCTCCAAGCCGCGCCACACTGGAAGAATTTGTGAATTAAATAGTTCAAAAAACTAGCCATGTGTTTCCACTTTTCCTGTTGAAGCGGATGTGGCTGGGAACCTGTTCGAGGACTGGATAGAGAAAGAATCAAGGGATTATCTTCCGGCTGAGTGCCAGGATTAAATAGGGAAATCTCTGAAGGAGAGAATCGAATGAGCAAAAAACGAATGATTCAGATGGGTGTTTTTGTGCTCTTGATCGGGAACATTGGGGCCACAGCTGTCAAGGCAAAGATCACTCCTGCGATCGACAGCGAAAACATTATGCCCATGAGGGAGAGGGTCAAGCTTATGCAAAAATGGTGGGCGTGGAAGAAGGCGCATATTCTTCCCTTGGTTATGAGGGAGCAAGGGATTGACATGTGGATCGTACGGAATAACGAGGCTGACCTGTATTACAACAATGAAGGGCCTGTTTATACGCTGCTGCTCCCTGCCAATCACGAGGGGATGACTTACCCAAGCCGGTATGTGGATTCGTGGTCCCAAAGTATTCCCAAATTCCTGATGTTTTTTGATAAGAGCGGTACTATTGAATACGTGGAACCTAAAGACTATGCGCATATCACAGCGCTCGTGAGAGAACGAGACCCCAAAAAGATTGCCATCGGGCAGCACAACAACCAGGACATGCTCAAAGCACTCGGAGAAAAATATGCGGCCCGCGCCATCGACTCGTGGACGCTGGGAGTCAGGTGGTTGGAGACAATGAGTCCCGAAATGATCAGTGTCTACAGCCATGTTCAAAGAATTGCCAACGAAGTCATTGTCGAGGCCTATTCGAACAAAGTGGTCACTCCGGATGTCACGACGACAGATGACCTAAACTGGTGGATCCGCCACAAATATCTGGAGTTGGACTTGGAGACGGAGAATCACCCCACGATCACTGTCCAAAGAAGCGATGAGAACCTCGCCAAATATGATGATCCCCCCGATTTTTTTCGGAAGGGGAGAACCCGCAACGGAATAAATGTCGTGATTCGACGCGGTGATGTCATCAGCTGCGACACAGATCTTTTCCTGCTCGGGATGGTCACGGATTCCCATCAGCATGCCTATGTCCTGAAACAGGGAGAGGCGGATGTTCCCGAGGCGTTGAAGGAGGCCCTGCGCAAAGTCAATCGCATTCAGGACCAGTTTCGAAAGGAGTTCAAATTCGGCAGGACGGGAAAGGAGATCATGGCTGCGGCGGTAAAGATTGTACCGGAAGAAGGGATTATCGAGACAGAACTGGGATTCCATCCCCCGCCCATGTTTATCCGGAGGTTTCTCCAGGGAGGGTATATGTTTGACCACAAGACTTATGTGGCCGGGATGACTTCCGGACCGGGCTACTACCCCACGTCCATAGTGACCAACAACCATAAACTCCATCACAACACGCTCTATGCCTTCGAGCCCCATACGCGAGTGTCGGTTCCGGGATGGAAAGACGGGCTTGAGCTGGGAATCGGCCAGATAAGCGTGTTCACAGAGAAAGGGCTGCAGTATTTAGCACGGCCGCAGGAACATGACTGGCACATCATCAGATAGGGGAAAATCATTAGGAGGCGAAATGAGCCCAACCCGCGTCCAGGTTTAAGTTTGTAACTTTTTCACGCGGATTATAGAAGATATTTATTGAAATATATAAAATATCTTTGCAATTTACAACTTTATTGTTTACAATTTAAAAAGTCAATAAAACATATTTTGATAAGTTTTCGTAGGAACCGGGGGGCCAAGTTGAGGAGGTATCATGATTAATGACTTGGAGAGAAAAATTTTAAAATCCCTGAACGAAAATGCCCGGAAAAGCTTCCGTGAGGTGGCCAAAGAAGTCGGAACATCCACCACCGCGGTCTACAACAACGTCAAAAAGATGGAGAATTCCGGCTTGCTCATGGGATATATCCCTTTGATCGATGATGAACTGCTTGGTTTTGATTTGTATGCGGTCATTTCTCTCAAGATTGCCCAGGGAAAGCTCCAGGAGGTCTATGACAAACTTTCCCCCTATCCGGAGGTCAGAATTATCTACGACACAACCGGTGAATGGGATGCCTTACTGGTGTGTTATTTCAAACACCGCAGTGAATTCGATCATTTTTTAAAGAAAAAGCTCACCATCCCTCATATCGAACGCATGGTGACCAATGTTGTCCTCAACGTGATTAAAGACGAAAAAAGGGCCTATTTGGAATAAGTCTCTTTGAAAATGATGGGCTTTGAAGCTTTCGGGAGAAAGCATTTCACACTGTTCGTCTTTGCCACACTGATCTGTTCTTTGGTCTCTTTTGAAGGGCTATCCCAAACTCAAGATGCCTGGAAGGATTGGCTGAGGGAAGTGGAACCGATCATCACCAAGGCTGAAAAAACCGTATTCGAAGATCTCAGGACAGAAGAAGACAGAGCCAGGTTTGTCAACTCGTTCTGGAGAGTCCGGGATCCGGATCCGGGAACGCGCCAGAATGAATATAAATTGGAGTACTACAAGCGGCGGGATTATGTAAGGAGGTTTCTCGGAGGGACGCGAACCGACCAGGGAAGGATTTACATGATTTTGGGGGCGCCGAAAGAAAAGAGCTCTTTTACCGGAGGCGAAAGCGTCGTCGATTCGGAAATATGGACATACTATGGAGAAAACAGGCCGGGGCTCCCGCCCGTGATGAACCTTCTTTTCTACAGGCGTGATAATGCGGGAGCGTACAGGTTGTTTTATCCAGGGATGGATACAGCCGTGGATATCCTCTCTCCCGGGTATAGATCGGGCAGGGAGCAGCCAAGGGATGCCTATGCCGAAGTGAGACGGAGCTACCTTGAATTGGCTGATGCGACTCTGTCCGTTATTCCTGGAGAAGGTCATCCGCTCAAGCCTGCCTCCTCCACCATGTCCAGCCGTGTTTTTGCTCAGATCTACACCCTTCCGTCAAAGGAAGTTTCCGATGTCTATCTCCGGGGATTCCAATCCCTCGAGGGCACTGTCGATGTAACCTATTCCTTCAAGGAGATGACCGGGGTGGCTGCCTTTGCCCTGAGTGAGAACCGGGGCTACACATTTTTAAATTATGTGGTCATGCCCGAGGCGATCCACCTCGTCAAAATCGCTGATAACCTTAACTCGGCGAAATTCAGCCTCAATGTCAAAATCGAGGATCTTGACGGACGAACAGTCTATCAGCAAGAAAAAAACCTGGAATTCAAGCTCAACGACGGGGAGAAGCGAGCTCTGGACGCCAGGGAGGTCACGTTTTCCGGATTTGTTCCAATAATCGAGGGTGTCTTCAAGGTGACGATCATGTTCACCAACGCAACCACGGAAGAATTTCTGGTTCATGAGGAAAAACTGGAGATCAACTCCAATTCGGCTTCCGTTCTGCTGGGCTACGGAGTAGAGGATATTCAGACAGAGAGGTTTACACCCTTCAGCACCGAAAAGCACAAGCTATCCTATGATCCACGATTCGTATTCAACAAAACAGATGCGATAGCCGGAATTGTCTTCACGGAAAGAGAACCGGTAGTGCGCCTCATTCGTGCCGATGATGAGACCGATGTCATAAGAGTTCAGAATGTGACACGTCACGGATATTATCATATCTTCAAGCAGCCTTTGAATGATGTGAGATCAGCCAATTACTATTTGAGCGTAAGCGCGGAAAATGGAGAGATTTTCAGAACGATTATTGCAGTTCTGTCTTTTCTGTCTGAAAAACCGGAAAGTTATGAATGGACTGATCCTCCCACGTCGGGTCCGGTCTATAGCTTCGAAATCGCAACGCAACATTTGAATCATGGCGATATCGCCGCTTCTTTGGAACACTTCAATGATTTGCCGGAATCGATGTGGAATTCTTACACCATTCCCATTATTGCCAAGGCCTATTATCGCATCAAGGATTACAAAAAAGTCCTCGATCTTCTAGAGAGAGACTCTGTCTCAAAGGACTATTCGTCCCTCTTTCTGCTCGGTAATTCTGCCCTCGAACTTCAGATGTTGGACAAAGCGTCTGAATACTTTGAACAATTGAGAAACTATGGGGATACGGTCAAAATAAATCAGGTTCTTGGTGCCATCTATCTCTCGTTGGGAGAGAGAGAAAAAGCTAAAATCTATTTTGACAGGGCCAAAGAGCTAGAGGGCAAGCCGGGAGACGAGGAAAAAGGGAATTGAGGAGACAAAAGATGAAAGCAAGCACAGCAATTGTTTTTGCGGGAATGATTGCCCTGTTCAGTGTATGCGGTGCATCCGCAGGCACACGGTGTGTATCAGGAATTGCTCTATTGAGTAGCCAAGGGGGGACGACCGGTGCCATAAAGGGAATTGTCAAAGATGCCCGGACGGGTGAAGTCATTACCAAGGCCAAGATCACCATGGTCAGTACAAAGTCAAGCACGCTGAAATACGAGCTTCTGACAGATAATAAAGGCTACTACTACAAAGGAGGGCTTCAACCCGGCTATTACAATTTTCGCGTGGAAAAAGAAGGTTTCCTCCCCGCATCGAAAACCATACGCGTAAGATTGGGTGATACGGTCAAGGGTGATTTTGAACTCCAGGTTTTTGAGGTTGCTGCCGCTGACGAATCGGTGAAAACCGCCAATAAAGGCATGAAGTTGTTCAGGGAAGCCAAATGGGACGAGGCAGCTCAGGAATTCTCCAAAGCGATAGCTGAAGACCCTTCAAATCCTTTACTCCATTTTTATCGGGGCCTGTCGCAGGAAAACAACGGTAAGATCGAGGATGCTCTTGTCGATTACCAAAAAGCGATAGAACTTAAGCCAGATTTTATTCTCCCTTATTCCAGATCTGGAAAAATCCATGCCCGTCAACAGAACCAGGAAAAAGCGGCTGAATTCTATAAAAAAGCTGTTGAATTGGGCGACCAGGATATAACCACGCTCTACAATTATGGCATTGTACTGATCAACCTGGGCCGGAGCCAGGAGGCCAAAGCCGAATTTGAGCGTTTGCTCTCTCAGGATCCCGATTATGCGGATGCGTACTATCACCTCGGGATCATAGCCATCGGACAGGGGGAATCGGCCAAGGCCAAGGAACTCCTTCAGAAGTTTTTAAAGCTAGACCCCGAAAACAGAAATGCACCCGTAGCCAAACAGATTCTCGCCAACCTGGGTTAGTAAAAACGTCTGGACTATCGCCTGGCCATCACAATGAGTTTTGAATTCTGGCCCCAGCAGGATATTTAGATCATCTGCGCTTTCATCCAGCCAGCCGTGTTGTGAAAATTGGCCACGTTGCTCCCGGGTGGAACCAGGTTGTCACAGGCTTCTCTCAATTCATCGGAGAGCGTCATGTCCAGCACCGGCAGTAGATCCTCGAGGTGTTCCATCTTTTCCGGCCCTATCAGTGGAGCTGTGACTCCGGGCTGGTCTTTGCACCACAGGATTCCGAGCTGAGCCGGGCTCAAACCGGCTTCTTCCGCCAGCTTCACAAATTTTTTCCCGACCTCTATGCCCTTGGCCGTAACGCGGTCTGCATAAAACCCCCCCCGGAGTGCCGCTCTGGAATCAGGGGGATAGGCATCTTCTTCATTATAAACGCCGACGAGGATACCCATGGCCAGGGGTGACCAGGTGATGATTCCTAGGCCGAACTTCTGGGCCATGGGAATCAGCTCGTTCTCTATGCGGCGGTCCAAAAGATTGTAGGGGGGTTGTTCCGTGGCCACGCGCACATACCCCTTCATTTCGCTGAGAAGAACAGCTTCGGCCACAGCCCAAGCGGGATGGGTGGACAAACCCACATAACGAATCTTCCCCTGACGGACCAAATCCGTCAATGCACCCAGCGTCTCTTCGATGTGGACTTCCAAATCCTGACGGTGAATCTGGTAGAGGTCGATGTAATCCGTCTGAAAGCGCTTCAGAGACCCTTCCACAGCGCGCATCATATTGAGACGTGTCGGGCCGCTTTGGTTCGGGCCCAATTCTGGCACGAATTCATCCAGCGTCAATCCGGGGCGGCGCTGCCCGTGATCACACTTGGTGGCCAGAAGCACCGAATGCCGGAGGCCGCTTTCTTTGAGTGCCCGGCCAATAATTCGCTCGCCTTCGCCCTCGGCGTAAGAATCTCCTGTATCGATGAGGTTGATGCCCGACTCCACGGCACGAAGCAACATCGGCGCCGATTCCTTCTCGGGCACCGGATCCGCAAAACAATCCGTCCCAAAGCAGAGGGGAGACACTTTCACTCCTGTGCGTCCCAAATTTCGATATTCCATGATTTACCTCCAGTAAGATTTATTTCTTTGTCTTGATATTTTTGATGATTCCCGAATGATCCCAATCCTTGATGGTTCCCCATTGAAAATTTTGATCGGTAAACCCAACCACTTTTATTCCCGTTTCTTTTTCACATTTCAAAAAGGTTTGGATGCAATCATGGGTTACGCCATCCAGGGATTCAATTTCCACCCATCGGTTTTTACCCACTTCAAGAAAGAGGTGGTGCTGTCCTTTCTTGTAGAGCTTTCTGGCTTTTCGAATTCTGTGAACGTCCAAAACGCCTCCTGTGCGCATTGTCATTGTGTGCTTCGAACATTATCACATACGGTCTACAGAATACACTGTACCGAAAGTCCTTTTCAAGCACTTGATTTTGTCCCTGGGGAATTCCCCCGAGCTCTGCACGAATAAACAAACCACGAAAAACGGCCATTTGCATTTTGGAGACCGGGTTTGTATTATTGAGGCCTGATTAAATCCCGGAGATAGCTTTCGAGGAGGCTGAGATGTCAAAAAATGAACGGGTGTCGTTTCCGGAGATCGTCGGTGATTGGTGGCCGATTGCCGGGAATCCCGATTTGGGTAAGTACCAGACCGATCGGCAGCAACCGCTGGATTTTGGCATCTGGCAAGCGGCTGACGGGACCTGGCAGTTATGGTCGTGTGTGCGATACACGGGATGCGGGGGGCACACGCGGCTTTTTTATCGCTGGGAAGGGGAGACGCTGACATCCAGAGACTGGCGCCCCATGGGCATCGCCCTGGAAGCGGATCCGAACTTTGGGGAAACAGAGGGGGGACTGCAAGCCCCGTTTGTCTTCCGCCAAGAGGATGTGTACTACATGTTCTATGGGGATTGGGTCAATATCTGCCTGTCTATCAGCTGGGACGGAAAAACCTTTGCCCGCCATCTTAATGCCGATGGCCTTTCCGGCTTGTTTGCCGAAAAACCAGGCGCCAGTTCCCGGGATCCGATGCTCATGGCCTTTCGTGACCAGTACTATCTCTATTATACGGGTGTTCCCCAGGATAAAGGAGCGATCTACTGCCGAACCTCAACGGATCTGTTCACATGGAACGATTCTGTCGTCGTTTCTTCCGGAGGGATAGGGGGAGACGGACCTGCCTCTGCGGAATGTGCCTTTGTCACCTATTTGCCGCAGGATTTTGCTTTTTATTTATTCCGTGCCCATCCCAAAGAAGGCAGCAAAGATTATGAGACATCTATATACCGATCCCAAAATCCCCTGGACTTTGGCGTGGATTCCGATGAGTTCCGTATCGGAAGCCTGCCGTACGAAGTTGTGAGAGTAATCAAAGACGGACCGGATTTTTATATGACTGCCCTGAATCCGGATTACGATGGAATCAGGCTGGCCAGGATGAGATGGGTTCCCGTGCCGGCGGGTTCCTGGGAGCAGGGGTAATCGCCTTCCCTTGTGAGCCCTATTAAACCCAACCTGGAATTCTTGAAAAATTAAACTTTTTATCAAGATTATATTGACTTATTATCTGAAATCAGCTAGATTTGTGTACAGATATGTTTGAAAACGCAGTTTTATCTTTAAAAAAAGGGGTGGTTTACATATATTGTATACATTCCAAATTTCTAGGAGGTAACATGAAGAGATTAGGTAAATTGTCTTTGATCTCGCTCCTCATGCTGTCTTTACTCTGTGCTTTCGGTTATTCTCAGTCCAAAGAAACCGGAGCTATCGAAGGAATCGTCCAGACACCTGAGGGCGAACCTCTGCCTGGCGTTGAAGTCACCATTTCATCTCCTGCACTCATTGGAGGCACCAAGGCCGTCATCACCAATCAGTTCGGCCGATTCAGGTTTCCGGCGCTTCCTGTGGGAACTTACGAAGCCGAAGCTAGACTTCAGGGTTTCAATCCACAGAGAAAAATTGACATTCGTCTTTCCGTGCAGCAGACCTTGACCGTAACGTTCGTTCTCACCATCGGTTCGCTCGAAGAAACCATCGAGGTTATCGGTGAAGCGCCCATTCTCGATGTCAAGGATTCTCAGTTGAGCACGGCCACTATGGAGAAAGAATTTTTGATGCAGCTGCCCTCGAGCCGATCGATTCGCACCCAGATTAATTATGCGCCCAGTTCAACCGGACAGCGTTACGCGACTCCTTATGGCGCTTCGGAGAGTTTATCGAGTAACTACCTTATCGATGGGGTCAAAACGAACAGCCCGGAAGCCGGTGAGCCTGAAGTGGGCTTGGACTACGACTCGATCGAAGAGATGAAGATGATGGGCCAGGGGACCAATGCCGAGTACGATGGATTTTCTGGAATCGTCGTCTCCACCATCACCAAGAGCGGTGGCAACGAAATCCAGGGGCTGGGAACTTTCTGGTTTCAGTTGCCCGGTTTTCATACCGCCAATTGGAACAACTTCCGTGACGATGAAGGGGAATTGTACCTCTATCAGGCTGACTGGGAACGGTCATACGATTTCCACTTCAACCTGGGCGGTCCCTTTATCCAGGATAAACTCTGGTGGTATTTCAGCGCCAAGTACGTCAATTTCAAGGTCGAAGTCGCCGATTATGAATTTGACACAGAGCGAGGATGGGATTGGAGGGCCTTGGGCAAAATAACCTGGCAGATCAGTCCTAACAACAGGCTTTTCGGTACTTTTGATTATTCCCGCGACCGTGTCGATGGTCTTGATGCCGGACCCAATACCGCCCCTGAAGCCGTGGGCGCGGAGTGGTCCTGGCAGGCGTTCTTTAACGCCAATTTTCTCCATATATTTTCCGACACAACCTTTCTTGAAGCCAAACTAGGTGGTTACAGGCAGATCGGGAAACCGGATATGGACTACGACACGCCTCCGCGCTTTGACGAAGGTGAAGAGTATTTATCCGGCAATTTCTGGGAAATCTGGGAACTGGAACGGAAACGGACCCAGATAAATGCCGCTGTCAGCCATCATGTGGAAGATTTCCTGGGTACCCATGATTTCAAATTCGGCGGAGAATACGAAAACTCGTACATGATGAACTACAGGGGATATCCGGGGGGCGCGCTCTATTACGATTACTTTGGTGAGCCCTTCTTGAAGATCACCTATGCCCCTTACCTCAATCAGCCCACCACCAAAAGAACGTCCCTCTTCCTGCAGGATCAATGGTCTGTCTCCGATAGGATCTCCATCAACTGGGGTTTTCGTTGGAACAACTGGCGGGGTTCGACGCCTGAGGATGGCACCATATTCAAACCGAAGGACGGTTTTGCTCCTCGTTTAGGCATCACCTTCGATCTTTTGGGTGATAACACGACTGCTTTAAAAGCTCATTATGGCAGGTATTACCATGGTGTCATGGGCATGTGGTTCGGTCACTGGTCATACAAAGGGGAATATGCGGAATACGAATGGAATGGCGATGAATACGAGCTTGTTTTCGAGGAAGAGTGGGGAGATAATCCTTACCAAGTGGATCCTGATTTGAAATTCCCCTATTTGGATAATTTTGTCGTCGGGTTGGAGAGAGAGCTTGGCAAAGACATGATTGTCGGTGTCTCTTATGTCTACCGCAGTCACCACGACCTCATATCCAACGTCAATCTCACCGGCCAGTGGGCGCCCGTGTCCTGGACATCTCCGGACACCGGCGAAACATTCACCATCTACGAGCGGCTGAATCCCGGAGAAAACGACAGATACATCACCAATCCCTACGAGGGGCAGGGCAGTGATATCGGCGCGGCCTTCACCGACATCGTTCCCTTCACCCCGAGCCGAAAGTACCAGGGCATCGAGTTCACCTTCCGGAAAAGATTCTCCAACCGCTGGCAGCTCTTCGCCGCCTACACGTACAGCAAGGCATCCGGTTCTGATGACAATTCCTGGGGGGAATATGAAGATGGCCGGACATCCAGTCTCGGATCGTCCGTGCTCTTCCTGAATCCCAACTGGGCCATCAACAGTGAAGGCCGGCTGACGAGGGATCACCCGCACATTTTTAAACTGGCGGGATCGGTGGTGTTGCCCTTTGACATCACTCTGGGCGGCTTCTACCAAATCTCCAGCGGGCCAAGCTACAACCGCAACTTCAGAGTCCCAGAGGATATAGATCCGGATGCTGTGGGTGTCTTTTCCGGAACCCTGCGTTTCTATGGCGAAGAAAAGGGCTCATTCCGCTATCCCACCCAGCACAACCTGGATCTCCGGCTCGAGAAGTTTTTCACCTTCGGTGACGGGATGAGGTTGGGGATACTGATGGACATGTTCAACGTCCTGAATGCCGATACCATAACCTCAGTCGAGGAAAGAATAGAACCCGGACGGGATCCCTTCGGCTTTGCCCGGGGAATCACCGGCGCCAGAGAATTCAGGTTCGGCATTCACTTCGAGTTCTAGGCTCAAGCTGAAGCACACGTAGAATTTACTGAATTTTGCTAGGAGGGGGATGAAGTCCCCCTCCTTTTTTTTTACCTGCGGGGAAGGAAATCGATGACTAGACGAAAGCCCAAGTGATCGTCGCTGCTGTTCTGTTCATCCCCCGTCCTAGCTGCCGAACGGAGGTTGTGACCTCCTTCGGGCGTTATATGGCCTGACCTGTCGGTCCAACTCCCGCCCCCTCTATCCACTCGATCTTGATCTGGCCTCCCTGTATCCGGTGGCCCTGTGGGGTTCTTTCTGGGCGAAGCAGAGTAGTAGTTTTCATCATAGACATCGTAACACCACTCCCAGACGTTCCCGGCCATATCCAGCAGGCCATAGGGTGAGGCTCCGTCAGGAAAACTGCCGACGGGTGATGTCTCGACAAAACCGTCATCCACACTCTTATCCGCTGGTCTTGAGTTGTCGTATTTTTTCCAGAAATTGATGTCGGCATAGTTGGCTCGGGTTCCGTCCGGTGTCTCATTTCCCCAGGGGAAGGTCCGTTCATCATTTCCTCTGGCCCCTTTTTCCCACTGCGCGGCAGTCGGAAGTGCGACAGGCAATCCCAGCTTGTCGGATATCCAGCGGCAGTACGCAGACGCGTCATTCCAACTGACGCTGACAACCGGATGATCATCGTCCTGATAAAAATAGGTGTTTTTCCAGCTGCCGTCATAGCGCACAATCCAGCGGCCTTCCCAGAATTGCCACGAACCCTGTCCTTTCTCCGCATCAGTGATGTATCCTGTCTCTTCGATAAACATCCGGAATTGCCCTACGGTAACCGGGTATTTTCCCATCCAATAGTTGTCCAGATAGACAGTGTGGACGGGTCGTTCGTTTGGAAGGCCATCTTTTGAACCCATAATGAAATCGCCTTTGGGTATGTTTACGAAGACATGACCACTATCAAATTCGGCTTCCCACAAACCGTGGGCATTTTTTTCTGTTTTGATAGACTTCTCTTTGATGAGACTGAAAATTACCGTCTCATCCGGGATCGAAGACACAGTCTTCTCGGTGTTTTCCTCTCTCTCTGAACAGCCGATAATATGAACAGTGGCAAGGAGAAGTAAAAACACAGGCAACCGAAACTTGTTCATCATCAAGGTTCTCCTACAATCGTGAATGGGGTCTTCATTATATGTCAGAGGATGGAGAAAGGCTATCCGAAAAACATCGTGTTCATTGACGCCGAATAAGTTTTTTGTTACTTTAATGCTTCTCTTTGTAGGATAGATGATCTTATTTTGGATTATTCGCGAGTTGTTGGCGCTAAGATCACAAAGTTTTATTTTATGACCGTGTCAATATATGAATAATCTGAAACGGAGAGGTGTCCGAGTGGCTTAAGGAGCACGCTTGGAAAGCGTGTGTGCGGAATTCCCGTACCGTGGGTTCGAATCCCACCCTCTCCGCCACTCATCATGCATCATAAGATAAGGAGTCGTGATGGATAGCAAATTTTATATCGATGTTGAGGACATTTATGTTGCCCCGAATTATAACCCCCTCGATGTCGTTATCACCAGAGGCAAAGGTATCTGGGTGTGGGATGTGGACGGAAACAAATATCTTGATTTTTTAAGCGGTTATTCCGCGGTGAATCAAGGCCACTGTCACCCTAGAATCGTGAAAGCTTTAACGGATCAAGCTAAAAAGCTCACCTTGACCTCCCGCGCCTTCCGCAATGACCAATGGCCCTTGTTGGCAAAGGAATTGTGTGATTTGACCGGATATGAGATGGCACTGGCCATGAATTCTGGTTCGGAAGCCGTCGAAACTGCCCTGAAGGCCGCCCGCTTGTGGGGATATCGAAAAAAAGAAATTGAGGAAGATGCGGCCGAGATCATTGTCTGTACCAACAATTTCCACGGCCGAACGATCACCATCATTGGTTTTTCAGCAGAACAATTGGTGAAAAGCGATTTTGGCCCCTTCACACCGGGATTCAGATCCATCCCGTTCGGTGATGCCGAAGCATTGGAAAACGCAATAACGCCGACGACTGTAGCTTTCCTCGTCGAGCCCATCCAAGCTGAAGGTGGAATTATTGTCCCTCCACCAGGCTATCTCGCAGAAACGAAGGCTATCTGTGAGAAGTACGGTATTCTTTTCATGGCTGATGAAATCCAAACAGGATTGGGCCGGACAGGGGAATTGTTTGGATGTGACCATGAGTCTGTGAAGCCGGATATCATGATCATCGGCAAATCCCTGGGAGGAGGCTGTTATCCTGTTTCTATGGTGCTTTCCAATCGAGAAATACTCGGGCTTTTCAAAGCCGGCTCACACGGATCCACTTTTGGTGCCAATCCATTGGCCTGTGCTGTAGCCCGGGAGGCTCTCAAGGTTCTTCAAGAAGAAGAGATGATCACTAATGCCACAGAACAGGGCCGTTATCTGCTCAAGAAACTCAGCGGAATCAAGAGCAAACACATCAAAGAGATCAGAGGGAAGGGATTGCTGTGCGGCATCGAGTTGAAAGAAGACTCTGGTGGAGCCAGGCGATTCTGTGAGGCCCTGGCCGATGAAGGGCTGCTCTGCAAGGATACGCACGGGAATGTCATCAGATTTGCCCCTTCTTTGACCATCAAACAAAGCCACTTGAACTGGGCACTGAAACGAATAAAAAAAGTCTTCAAAGACTTGAAATGAACGCCGTCGGCTTTGAAATAGTTGAATGGAACCAGACATATCTTGTTGAAGCCGAATTTTTCTCTAGGTGACAGTTGACCTGATTTGACAACAGTCTCAAATATTTCTCTACGGGGTGCTAGGCCCAGATATTCTTGGCATATATTTTGCACTTTCCTGGGGTTGGAAGGAGAAGACGCATGAAAAAAACATTGCTTATTATGGGAATTTTTGTCGGGGCAATGTTGGTGACGAGTTGTATCTATTACATCCCTGTCTCCTCGGAAGGGTATCCTCCCGAAGAGGAGTACTACGAGGACGATTATCAGGGGTATGGCGCCCGGATGGATACGTCTTATTTTTATGACTATCTTTCCTCTCATGGAATCTGGGTGAATCATCCTCCCTATGGATATGTTTGGGTTCCCTATGAAGTCAGGTATGGGTGGCGGCCCTACACTCACGGCAAATGGATTTGGAGTTCACATGGATGGACGTGGGTTTCCTTTTTCGAATGGGGCTGGGCTCCATTCCATTACGGCCGGTGGGGTTGGGATTATTCCTTTGGATGGTATTGGGTACCCGGAACGCTCTGGGGGCCGGCCTGGGTTACATGGAGATTCGGAGCCGTCCATATCGGCTGGTCTCCGTTGCCGCCTGATGCGGTCTTCACCCTTGGCGTGGGTATGGAGAGATTGCCCTATCCGATACCTGACACACTCTGGATTTTCGTTGAAGGGCGTTATTTCTTGCACTCCGGGATTCATCAGTATGCACTGCCCGTAGAGCGGAACTACACCATCATTAAAAAGACAATGATCAAGACTAACATTGTCCACCGGAACAGGATGGTTCTGAATCATGGCGTAGATGTGGAAACGGTGAGTCGGATGACCAACAGAAAAGTCTCCAAGTACATGCTCGAAGATATGGACGAACCGGGATCTGCCAAAATACGGGCTGATGCGATCGGTGTGTACAGGCCCGGTTTTCGGATGAATGAACGAGCAAAACCGGAGACTGTTGTCAGTAAATCTGAGGCCAGAGAAAAAGTTATTCGGACCCAAATCCAAATGACGACAGAAGAGACTTCCGAGAGTATAGAATCCCGCCTTAAAAAGGATCAGGACCGTGAGACCAAGAATCTTCAGGAAAGCCAAAAGAGTGAAGAAGGCCGGATCAAAAGGACAAAGTTGAAGAAAATAGAAGAAGCCAAATCTGAAGAGGCAAAAGCCCGCATAGAGAATGACTATGAGAAGAAGCTGGAAACTACGAAGAAAAGACACAGGACTGAAAAATCTTTGATGGAAAAGAGACACAAAAAGGAAGACACGCAGATAAAGGTGGTTAAATCCAAAAAGAAAATTGAAAAAAAGGACGAGAAAAAGCAAAAGAAAAAGGAAGAGAACAAGTCAAAAAGTGCATCTCCGGCCCATCCAAAATCATCCCGGGTGAAGAAATCAAGGATTGCGCTATAACTTAATAGAGCCGTTAGCCCTACCAGCTCAGAGTCGGGGGCATTACACTTATCTGAATGTTTTTACGACGATCAAAACCTGACTTGCCAGAATGATGCTTCCCCCAATAATCGTCCGGAGTGATGGGATTTCCTGGATAAAGAGAAAGGCGAACACAATCCCGTACACAGGCTCTAAAGCGCTGATCAGGCTCGCTGTTTGAGCTTTGATGTGTTTCATGCCGTTGATGAAGAGGGTGTGGGAGGCGGCTGTGCAGAAGATCCCCAAAACGATGAGAAGGAGGATGTCTTTACCATCGACTTCAGGTTTGAGGATGAAGAAAAAAGGCAGGAGAAAAAGAGTTGCAAACAAGTCCTCATAGAAAGCAAGAGTCAAACTGGAGTGCTTTCGCATCAGCTTCCTGTTGTACACAGCCAGCACAGCGAAGGTAAGACCTGATAAAAGCCCCCAGAGTACGCCCATGAAAGACGTGTCTTGTGTGCTGAACCTGGGGACAATCAAAAAGACGCCAAGGAGACAGATAAAGGCCAACAGAACATTGTTTTTTATCAGCCGTTCTTTGAAAAAAATGGGCTCGAGAAATGTCGTAAAGACAGGAAAAGATGAATAGGACAAAAGCCCGATGGCAACTGTGGAAATCTGGATAGAGTGAAAAAACGAAATCCAGTGGACAGCTAGGATAAATCCAAGAAAGAAGAGAAGGATGTAGTGTTTAGGAGGGCTTACACGAAATCCCCGACGAAGGCCTAAGAAAAAAAGGCCAAGGGTTAGGCTGGCAAAGAAGACTCTGCCGAGGACGATAAGAGGCGGGGAGAGGGCGAGCCATTTGCCGAAAAGTCCGGCAATTCCGAACAACAAGACAGCTGTATGTATTTCAAATAGACTCCTCTTTGCACTCATGGTTGAGACTCTATACTATCCCATCTTTATGGGTGAAATAAAGTCAATAAATCGAAAATTAGCTTTTGCATTCCCCAGGAAATGTGTTAATATAAAATTTAAAAGAACGTCATACTAACCACATCTCATTCGCCTCATAACAATGAGTTATTTGATTTACGCCAGAAAATACAGGCCTATGACATTCACGGAAATGATTGGCCAGAAAGCCGTAGTCCAGACTCTCCAGAATGCTATCAAGAACGACAGGGTGTCTCAGGCTTATATTTTTTCTGGAATGAGGGGCGTCGGCAAAACCACGGCTGCTCGGATCTTGGCCAAAGCACTCAATTGCCAGGAAGGTCCGACACCGACACCCTGTAATGTGTGCGAATTCTGCACAGCCATTAACGAAGACCGTTCAGTGGATGTTTTGGAGATCGATGGCGCATCCAATCGTGGCATTGATGAAGTCCGCTCTCTCAGAGAAGGTGTGAAGTACAAGCCCATTCACAGCCGCTTTAAAGTTATTATCATTGATGAAGTTCACATGCTCACCAGAGAGGCCTTCAATGCACTGCTCAAAACACTCGAGGAGCCACCACCCCATACAGTTTTTTTATTTGCCACGACTGAGTTTCATAAAGTTCCGGCCACGATCGTCTCCAGATGCCAGCATTTCGAGTTCAAAAAGATCTCGCAAAAAGAACTCATCAACCACCTTCTCGATATAACGAAAAGGGAAAGCATTACGATTTCCCCCTTCGGGCTCAATCTCATTGCTGATGCGGCCGATGGCAGTCTGCGTGATGTCCTCAGTCTGCTGGATCAAGCCGTAGCCTTTTCAGGAGAAAATATCAACGACGAGGATCTGAAGGAAATCCTTGGAACTATCAGCCAGGATCTTCTCCTCCAATTTTCAGAAGTCATCTTGGAAGAACAATCCTCTGCGATTTTTCCTTTGGTTGAAAAAATAATTGACCACGGATATGACCTGCGATTCTTTTACAAGGAACTCATTCAACACTTCCGGAATTTGCTTCTTGTCCGATCTATGGACAAACCTCAAGATGTTCTGCCAATGAACGAAGATGATTTGACAAACCTCAAGAAACTGGCAGACAAGGCTTCTCCGGAGGAATTGGTGCGCTATCTGGCCGCTCTTCAAGAAGGGGAGCAGGAACTGAAGTTCTCATCGCATCCCCGCATTTATCTCGAAACCCTTCTGGTCAAACTGAGTCATTTCAAAAAAATCACACCGCTCAAGGATCTTCTTCAAGATATTGGAGAGATTAAAAAGGAGCTGAGAAAACCAGGGGGCCGAACAAAGACAGCAGAGTATGCCCAACCTGAGTACAAAAAGGATCGAGAGGCAATCCCACCGACTCCACCTCCGGTCAGTGAGAGACTATCTCCACCCAAGAAAGTTCCGTTGAATGCGGATCCCGAGGCTGAGAAAAAAATTCCAGAGTCAAAGCCGGAAAAGAATTTTAAAAAAGATAAAGAGATTGATGCCGCGGTGAAAGATCCCACTGTTCAGAATTTCATGGAAACGTTTAAAGCACAGATACTTTCTGTGGAGCACATAAAAAGAAAAAAGAAATAATTTTGTTTTGGCCTCATGGTCAAGGGAGACAGACAATGAAAGGCGTCGGAAATATACAAAAAATGCTCAAACAAGCCAAGGAAATGCAGGATAAAATTCAACGAGAGACAGCAGAAATGAGAGTCGAGGGATCCAGTGGGGGTGGCATGGTCACGGTCACTCTCGACGGCAACAAAAACCTGATTTCTTGTGTGATAGATCCAGAGGTTGTCAACAAGGATGATGTGGATATGTTGCAGGATTTGATTATGGCCGCTTTTAATGATGCCAACACAAAGGTCGAAGAGGCTCTGTCCGAGAAGCTTGGCGCGTTGGGAGCCGGTCTGAAGATTCCAGGGCTCTTTTGATGTTTGCGCAAGACCACCCTCTCAACCGGCTCATCGATGAGATAAAGAAGATACCCGGAATCGGGGCCAAATCCGCTCAAAGGATAGCTCTCTATCTCATCGGACTTCCCGAAGAGGAGGCCGAGCGCCTGCCCAGCGCCATCAAGGAAGCCAAGAGCAAGATATTTTATTGTTCGACGTGCAACAGTCTCACTCATGTCGATCCCTGTCAGTACTGTACAGATAGCAGCTATACCGATGACTTGCTATGTATCGTCGAGGAACCGTTCAACATAGCGGCCATAGAAAAAACGGGTATCTATAAAGGAAAATATCACGTTCTTCTGGGGACTCTTTCCCCGCTGAGGGGAATTGGCCCCGACGAGCTGAAGATCGATAAGCTCATCGACAGGATCGAGAACGGGCACTTCAAGGAGATAATCATTGCTACCAATCCGACTGTCGAAGGGGAAGCTACCGCGCACTTTCTCGTGAAAACCCTTAAAGATTTCGGCGTCAGGTTGACCAGATTAGCCATGGGGCTCCCCGTCGGGTCTGATATTGATTTTGCTGATCAAGTCACCATAAAAAAGTCCCTGGAGGGACGAACGGAAATTAGAGAGTGATTTGGATGGAAAAGCGGGAGATAATCTAAAGCAAAACGGAATACATATTTCATACATAGACACCGTTTTCATCTGACTCATAAAACAGCTCCTGCAATCCAAAGCACTGTTCTGGAATATCAAGCGAAGACGTTCCATGTCTTTGCGAAAGGAGAACAGAAATGAAAAAACACTATGCGCCTATTGAAGGGAACACAGCCGCTTCCCATGTGGCCTACGCATTCAGTGAGGTGGCAGCCATCTATCCGATTACACCATCTTCGTCCATGGGGGAGCTGGCTGATGCCTGGGCAGCCGAAGGCCGAAAAAATGTGTTCGGGAAAGTGGTCGATGTCGTCGAGATGCAGTCAGAGGCTGGAGCGGCTGGTGCCGTTCATGGCTGCCTTTCGGCCGGGGCCTTGACCACGACGTTCACGGCTTCTCAAGGACTGATGCTCATGCTTCCAAACATGCATAAAATTGCCGGGGAGATGCTGCCGACTGTTTTTCATGTGTCGGCCCGGTCTCTGGCCTGCCAATCTCTATCCATATTTGGAGACCACTCGGACGTTATGGCAGCCAGAAATACGGGATTTGGTTTGATTGCCTCCGGGTCTATTCAGGAGATCATGGATCTGGCCGTGGTGGCTCATCTTGCTTCCCTCAAATCCAAGGTTCCTTTCGTTCATTTTTTTGATGGGTTCCGGTCGTCCAACGAGGTTCAAAAGGTAGAGATCATTCCTTATGAGGTCTTGGCTGAAATGCTCGAGATGGAATACGTGATGGATTTCCGTGCACGGGCCATGAATCCGGAAAAGCCATTGGTCAAGGTCGGCGCTCAGAATCCAGATGTCTACTTCCAAGGGAGAGAAACGGTCAATAAGTTTTATGAAATTACACCGGCGATCGTTCAGGAATATATGGATAAATTCGCGGCAAAGATCGGGCGCAAGTACAGTCTTTTCGATTATGTCGGGTCACCCGAGGCAGAGAAGATCATCATTTCCATGGGCTCATCCGTAGAAACCGTAGAAGAAACGATTGACTATCTGACAGCCAAAGGAGAAAAAGTAGGAGCAATCAAAGTGCGCCTTTACCGTCCCTTCTCAAAAGAAGCCCTGATTGCGGCCATCCCCAAGACTGTCAAAAAGATCGCCGTACTGGATAGAACAAAGGAGCCGGGCGCCTTAGGGGAGCCGCTCTATCTTGACATTGTGGTTGCTCTGTCAGGGAAAGAAATCCAGATCATCGGAGGCCGGTACGGATTGTCATCCAAAGAATTCACCCCAAGCATGGTCAAAGCTGTTTTCGATCATCTGGACGGGGAGTGTTTTCATGATTTCACAGTCGGGATTGAAGATGATGTGACAGGAAAATCTATTCCCGTATCCAAATACATTGAGACCGAACCCAAAGGAGCCAAAAGAGCCAAATATTGGGGATATGGGTCTGATGGAACCGTCAGTGCCAACAAAAATACGATCAAGATTATCGGCGACAACACAGACATGTTCTGCCAGGGTTATTTTCAGTACGATTCGAAAAAATCGGGCGGCGTCACCATTTCTCACTTGCGTTTCGGCAATGACAAGATCCAATCGCAGTACCTGCTGAGCGCGGTCGACTTCGTTGCCCTGCACAAGTCCTCTTACATCGGCCGTTACGATATCCTGGAGGGTATCCGTGAAGGAGGAACCTTCCTCCTGAATTCCACCTGGAAGGCCGATGAAGTCTTTGACAACCTGACAGAAGATATGCAGAGAACAATCATCGACAAGAAGATCAGGGTTTACAACATCGATGCCTACAAGATTGCCCATGATATCGGATTGGGCGGCCGTATCAGCACGGTCATGCAGGCTGCGGCCTTTAAAATATCCGGTGTCCTTCCCGAAAAAGAGGCCATACAATTGATTAAAGATGCCGTCAAAAAGACATTTCTCTCTAAAGGCGAGGACATCGTCAAGATGAATTGGGCGGCCATCGACAAAGCTGTTTGCTCACTGGAAGAAGTGCCTATCCCGGAAAAAATAACGAAATCAGTCCCCATACCTAAACTCTTGCCCGATGACGCCGGGGAATTCGCCCGGGATGTCATCTATCCTGTTATGCGGCTCAAGGGAGATATTATTCCTGTTTCGAAAATGCCCTATGACGGTCAAATTCCCTCAGGGACAACGAGATTGGAAAAGCGGGGCGTGGCCGAAGAAGTGCCGCGGTGGATTCCCGAAAATTGCATCCAGTGCAACCAGTGCTCCTTTGTCTGTCCTCACGCCACGATCCGGGCCAAGCAGATCGATCCCAAGGATTTAAAGGAAGCACCGGATAATTTTGTGACAGTGAAATCTAAGACAAAAAACGACAGGGATCTTCAGTACCGGGTGCAAGTGTATGTGGAAGACTGTGTGGGATGCGGCAATTGTGTGGAAATCTGTCCGGCCAAAGAGAAGGCGCTGGAAATGATCCCGATCGATGAGGCCCGTGCGCTGGGCTCGAAGGAGAATGTGCCTTTCTTTGAAGGCCTTGCTTATGGTGTGATGGATGGAACCAAAAAAGAGGCAGTCAAGGGGAGCCAGTTCCTGAGGCCCTATTTCGAATTCCATGGAGCCTGCGGCGGCTGTGGCGAGACCGCATACCTTAGGCTAGCCTCTCAGCTTTTTGGCGACCGGATGATCATAGCCAACGCCACGGGATGCTCGTCCATCTACGGAGGGACTTTCCCCACTATTCCCTACTGCAAAAACGAATACGGTCAGGGGCCGACATGGGCCAATTCACTGTTCGAGGACAACGCCGAGTACGGGTTCGGAATGCGTTTGGCGGTGGATTCAAACAGAGCGCAGCTGTTGATGAATATCCACAAAATCAATGAGCTGGGCACGACTCCGCGATTGCAGCAATCCCTCCAGAAGAGTCTGGAGCTGTGGGAATCCGTGGATGAGGAGGCCAAGGCATCTGCCAGGGCCGTCAAGGAGGCCCTGCCTGAGGCTCTCAAAAACGCATCAGGAAAAACCAAAGCCGTTCTGGAAAAGATCGCTGGATTTCAAGATTATATCGTGGATAAGAGTGTCTGGTCCATTGGCGGGGATGGTTGGGCGTATGATATTGGATACGGAGGCTTGGACCATGTCCTGGCCATGAACCGGAATGTCAATATCCTCGTCCTCGATACAGAGGTTTATTCCAACACCGGAGGCCAGGCCTCGAAATCAACACCCACCGGGTCTGTGGCCAAATTTGCGGCCGCCGGTAAGAGGACCAAAAAGAAGGATCTGGGCCTTATGGCCATGAGTTACGGCTATGTCTATGTGGCGGCCATTGCTATGGGGGCCAGCCAAATTCAGGCACTCAGGGCTTTCCTCGAAGCAGAGGCCTATGATGGGCCATCTCTCATCATCGCCTATGCGCCCTGTATCGCCCACGGTTTTGACATGCGGACAACTCAGGCAGAGGAGAAAATGGCCGTTGAATCAGGTCATTGGATTCTCTACAGGTATAACCCCCTGTTGGCCGAAGAGGGGAAAAATCCTTTGATCCTGGATTCCAAAGAGCCTAAACTCGAGTACCAGGCCTTCCTCAATAACGAGATTCGATACCGGACTCTCGTCCAGCAGCATCCTGAAATAGCCAAAAAACTCTTCGCCCAAGCCGAAAAAGAGGTCAAAGAGCGCTTCGAATACTACAAGCGTATGTCACAGCCGCAATGAGCACATCATTCAGGCTTTTCTAATCTTCGCGATTTGGTGAGGCCTGCTGTGTGGGCGGCCATTTCGTGTTGAATGGGTCAGAAGAAGAGCCCGTTTGCATCGATCCAAAAGTGTCTGGTTGAGGTGCATTGTGGTGGGTGGGGGAGTCTTCACCGAAAACAGGCATTGACTTGCTGACCGACTCAATCCTGCAGTCGGTGAACCATGCCCGCCTCCGGCCTTCAAAAGGTTTTTGCCATCACACATTCTGATCCCTCCATAACGCACACTGGTTTGAGTGCTCTCACGTCACAGAGATGCTTCGGACTGGTTCGATCCCTTTGAAAAAAAAGAAGGATATGATTACAATACTCTGTTTGCACTACCTGTGATACGGCATGAAAATGATCAGGATGGTCCATTCTAAATTACGGCTCAAAGAGAGGAGACGATATGAAAGAAACGATTGAAGTCCGGTGGCACGGGCGTGCCGGGCAGGGTGTTGTCACCGCAGCGGCCACGCTGGCCGATGTTTTATCCAAAGAGGAAGGCCTCCACGTCCAGGCGTTTCCGGAGTTCGGGGCCGAGAAAAGAGGAGCTCCCATTCTCGCTTTTAACCGGATCAGCCGCAAACCGATACGTGTCCGCAGCCAGGTTTACGAGCCTGACTATGTCATCGTGACCGATCCCTCTTTGTTGGGGATGGTGGATGTGACCAGCGGGGCGAAAGAGGATGCTGTCTTCCTGCTGAACACGACATTTTCCATCGATCTCGTTCGAAAACAACTCAACCTGGGTGCCAAAAAGGTCTTTGCCCTCGATGCCTACACCATTGCCGAGGATGAGCTTGGACGAGCTATCCCGAATGTGCCCATGGTGGCGGCATTCATCAAAGTGACAGGATTCATGGACAGGGAAAAATTCAGAAAAAAAATAGAGATTTCGTTGAGCAAAAAGCTGCGTTCAGAAGTTGTCGAAATGAATTTGCGCACCATTGACCGGGCTTTTGAGGAGGCTAAAGAAGGATGAGTAAAGAAACGTGGAAGGAATTGGCTATCGGGACGATAAATCTTGATACCGGGAATTCAAGACAGAATAAGACGGGAACCTGGCGCTCCGGCAGAAAGCCCGAGTTCATTGCAGCCAACTGTATCCAGTGTTTTTTCTGCTGGCTGTACTGCCCCCATTTTGCCATTCGTGTCGAAGGTGAGGAAGTTAAGGGCATTGATTATGATTACTGCACCGGCTGCGGCCTGTGTGCGGAGGAATGCCCTTCCAAAGACAAAGCTATCGTCATGGTCAAGGAAGAAATGAAGCTCGCCGAGGAGTATTCCAGATGAGCACACATAAAACACTGAACGGGAATCAGAGCATTGCCGAAGCGGTCAGACAGGTCGATCCGGATGTGATCGGCGCCTATCCGATTACGCCGTCTACGGCCATAATTGAAACGATTGCCCAATTCAAGGCTGATGGTCTGATCAGCGGTGAATTTGTCTGCCCCGAGAGTGAACACAGCGCCATGAGTGTCTGTATCGGGGCGTCTGCCGCCGGGGGACGAGTCATGACAGCCACAGCGTCCCAGGGGCTGGCCCTGATGTACGAAATGCTCTACATCGCGGCTGGCTTGAGGCTTCCGATCGTGGCCGCCATCGCCAACAGGGCCCTCAGCGTACCCATCAACATCCACTGCGATCACAGCGACACCATGGGAGGAAGAGATTCGGGCTGGATACAGATTTATTCGGAAAACTGTCAGGAAGCCTACGACAACTTCATCCAGGCTTTCCGGATCGGCGAGCATCTGGATGTGCGCACTCCCGTGTTGGTGGGTCTTGATGGGTTTATCATCAGTCATTCTCTGGAGGTCATTCAGGTTGAAGACGATCACGAGGTCAAGGATTTTATCGGAGAATTTCAACCCGTTTATCCGCTGCTCGACACAGAGCAGAGGATAACTGTCGGCCCTCTGGATTTCACTGACTACTATTTCGAGCACAAGAGAAGCCAACTGGAAGGCATCGAAAATTCTCCAGCCGTCATTGAAGCGGTGGGGAAGGAATTCGGCCAGAAGTTCGGACGCCCATACGGTTTTTTTGAAGAATACCGGACCGAAGATGCCGAGACCTGTATTGTTGTCATGAGTTCTGCTGCCGGCACGTGCAAGGAAGCCGTGGATAGGATGAGAGAAGAAGGGCTGAAAATCGGTCTAATCAAACCCCGGGTTTTCCGTCCTTTCCCTCATAATAAGATCGCCGCTGCGCTCAAGGATTTTGCCGCCGTGGCCGTCCTGGACCGAAGCGTCTCGCCGGGTGCCTTTGGGGGGCCGCTTTTCACAGAGATCCGTTCTGCTCTGTATGATTTTGACAAGCGGCCGAAGGTCATCAATTGCATCTTTGGCCTGGGAGGACGGGATATCAAGGTTGAACATTTCCAGGACGTGGGAAACAAGCTGAAAGTAATTGCGGAAACGGGAACAGTTGAGGAAAACTACGGATATCTCAACTTGAGAGAGTAGGGGAAGGAGAACACTATGGCAAAACTCAAAGAACTGGCTCAGATGGAAGACAAATTGGTGGCCGGCCACGGTATGTGTCTGGGATGCGGGATACCTCTTATCTTGAAGATCGTATTTCGAGCCACGGAAAATCCCATGGTCGTGGCCAACGCAACAGGGTGCCTTGAAGTCTGTACCTCGATCTGGCCCCGCACATCTTGGAATGTCAACTGGGTTCACAGCGCTTTCGAGAATGCGGCGGCAACCATTGCCGGTGTGGAAGCGATGTACAAGAGTCTGAAAAACAAGGGGAAAATACCCCAGGACAAAGACATAAAATTTTTAGCGATTGGAGGAGACGGCGGAACATATGACATCGGTCTGCAGGCTTTATCAGGGGCGATGGAGAGAGGACATGATATCGTCTACCTCTGCTACGACAACAATGCCTATGCCAACACAGGGGGCCAGAGATCATCGGCTACGCCCCTAGGGGCTTCAGCCACGACTTCGCCCTCGGGGAAGGTTTTACCCGGAAAACTGCAGCGCAGAAAGGACTTGACCAAAATCCTCGCTGCGCATCATATTCCCTATGCGGCACAGGCCAGTCCCTGTCGCTGGCAGGACATGCACAACAAGGCAAAAAAGGCCTTTGAAGTCAAGGGGCCGGCCTTTTTAAATATCCTCTGCCTCTGTCCAACAGAATGGAAGTATGACGAGGCGCAGGGCATCAAACTGGCCAAGCTGGCAACCGACACCTGTGTCTGGCCTCTTTATGAGGTGGAAAACGGGAAATACAAGATCAATTACAAACCCAAAGAGAAAATACCGGTTACCGAATGGCTCAAACCGCAGGGGCGATTCCGGCACCTCTTCAAAGAGGAGAACGCCCATGTTGTGGAGGCCATTCAGAGACACGTTGACGAAGAGTGGGAACATCTGAACCGGCTCGCAGCACTCTGAGTCAGAGAATTCATAGAAAACAGGAGATTCCAGAGCCTAATCACATCTTTTTTTCTCAAAAAGAATTAGACGCGATTCTTTTAAAGTTCGATTGTGTTGTCATCACACCTGGCATGTGATATATTACATATCAGGAGCGATGGTTATGGTCAAATCGGGGATTCTCAACCTCAAATCTTTGAAAGAACAGGTTTATGAATACTTGAGGGAGCAGCTCCAAAAAGGAGAAATCAAGCCGGGGACAGCCATCAATATGGAGAAAACATCCCAGAAGCTCGGCGTGAGCCGAACTCCACTTCGAGATGCTCTGTTTCAGCTTGAATCAGAGGATTTCGTGACCATCATTCCGCGCCGTGGTGTGGTTGTCAATCATCTTTCCCTGCAGGACATTAAAAATTACTACGAGATTATAGGTTCGCTCGAAAGCATGGCCGTTCTTTTAGCGTGTCCGACAATGCAAGACACAGATGTCAAGACAATGAGGATATTGAACGAAAGAATGTCGGAAGCTCTTGACAGAAATGATTTCAACGCCTATTACACAAACAATCTCAAATTTCACAATGTCTTTTTGAATCGATGTGAGAACCGCTATCTGCTGAAAATTGTGAATAATCTGAAGAAGCGGCTGTATGATTTTCCCCGTCAGGAAGGTTTTATAAAGGAATGGGAAGAAGATTCAGTCAAAGAACACCAGGCCCTGTTGGAATTGATTGAGCAGAGAAAATATGGAGAAGCCGCCCGTTTTATGAGAGATGTCCACTGGTCATATCAAGTCCAAAAAAAATACATCATAAAGTATTACCAGGATGCGGCAGCCCTCTCAAAAAAGGATAGTCAATAGTGGAAAAGGGTATCATTTTTGATATCAAGCGTTATGCTATCCATGATGGGCCCGGCATCAGAACCACCGTGTTCTTCAAAGGGTGCCCTTTGCGGTGTCAATGGTGTCATAATCCGGAGGGCATTGCCCTGTTTCCGGAGATTTTGATCAGTCAAAACAGATGTAAGGAGAATTGTGAGGCGTGTGTTCCGGAGTGTCCCCAAAGGGCTATCACCAAACACGATGGACGGATTGCTGTGGACCTTGAGACCTGCAATCTGTGCGGCCTCTGTGTTGAAGTCTGCGCATATGAAGCGCTGACCATGGCAGGGAAAGAGGTAACCGTCTCCGAGCTCTTGGCCGAAGTCGAAAAGGATAGGATCTTCTTTGACGAATCAGCCGGTGGCGTGACCATTTCAGGCGGTGAGCCTTTTGAGCAACTGGCTTTTTTATCGGATTTTCTATCCGGACTCAAAGAGAGGGACATCCGTGTTTCGTTGGACACATCGGGATACACTCCCTTTGAAGAATTGATTGGAGTCAGTTGTCTTGTTGACCTGATTTTGTATGATTTAAAAATGATGGACAGCTCAAAACACGAGAACTACACTGGGGTTCCGAATGATCTGATCCTGGATAATCTGATGAAGTTATCTGAGACAGGCGTGCCTTTTGAAATCCGGATGCCCATGATTGCGGGTGTCAACGATGATGTCGGCAATATTCGCGAGACAATTGACTTTCTGCTCAGCCTCAAGACCAAGCCAAAGGTGAGTTTGCTGCCGTACCATCGAGGAGGCCGTGAAAAATACAGCCGCCTGGGCAAAGAAAGGGGAATGCCAGTATTTGCAGCGCCATCGGAGACACACTTGGCTGATATCATGGCTTTGTTTTCGGATCAAGGATTTTCCGCTAAGATTGGAGGATGAGTGTGAACGACAGGATCAAAAAACTCAGAACGAAAAGCGTTAAGACAAGGCCCTATATATCACCGGAACGAGCTGAACTCATCACCGCTTTTTATAAGAGTCCGGTAAGCGACCAGGTCTCGGCTCCGGTCCGCAGAGCGCTTGCCTTCAAGTATATATTGGACAAGAAAAAGATTCACATCGACAGAGACGAACTTATAGTGGGGGAGAGGGGGCCAAGCCCCATGGCTACGCCAACTTACCCTGAGATCACGGCTCACAGCCTCAGAGACTTGGATATTCTCAACTCCAGGGAAAAAACAGCCTACAAAGTAGACAACCGAACCCGTGAAATTTACAAAAAAGACATCATCCCTTTCTGGGAAGGGCGGACAATGAGAGACAGGATATTTGCAGAGATGTCAGAGTCTTGGAAAGAGGCCTTTGAAGCGGGTGTGTTCACGGAGTTCATGGAGCAGAGAGCACCGGGCCACACAGTGCTGGATGACAAGATTTATTCCAAGGGGTTTCTTGACTTTAAGAACGTGATGAAACAGAGGATTGAGGAATTGGATTTCCTGGGGGATCGGGAAGCTTACCACAAACGAGAAGAACTGAAAGCCATGATCATCTGTGCGGATGCTCTCATCGCCTATGCCAAGCGTCATGCGAAAAAGGCAGAGGAATTGGCGCGAAAAGAGAACGATAAAATACGGAAGAGAGAGCTCAATCAAATCGCACGCATTTGCAGCCGTGTGCCGGCCAATCCTCCCCGAAGTTTCCGGGAAGCTCTTCAGTATTACTGGTTTGTCCATCTCGGTGTGATCATCGAACTCAATACCTGGGACGCCTTCAATCCGGGGCGTCTGGATCAGCACCTCTATCCCTTCTACCAAAAGGAAACAGCTGCGGGAACTCTGACCAAAGACAAGGCGAGAGAGCTGCTGCAGGCCTTCTGGATTAAGTTTAACAACCAGCCCGCACCTCCCAAAGTGGGTGTAACGGCAGAAGAGAGCGGCACCTATACGGATTTTGCGACCATAAACACCGGGGGGATAAAGGAGGATGGTTCGGATGCGGTCAACGAGGTGTCCTTCCTCATTCTGGATGTGATCGAAGAAATGAGAATTCTCCAGCCCAGTTCCATGGTCCAGATAAGCAAGAAAACGCCGGACAGTTTTTTGAAGCGGGCGTTGGCAATCCTGAAAACAGGCTTTGGGCAGCCCTCGATATTCAACACCGATGCTATAGTCCAGGAGCTGGTTCGTCAGGGGAAATCGATCGAAGATGCGCGGAACGGCGGCACGAGCGGGTGCGTCGAGACCGGCGCTTTTGGCAAGGAAAACTACACGCTGACAGGGTATTTCAATTTGACAAAGGTCTTTGAAATAACTCTGAACAACGGCGTGGATCCGAAATCCAAGAAAAAAATCGGAGTGACAACGGGTGATCCCGCCACGTTCAAAACCTATGAAGAGCTGTTTGCCGCGTACAAGAGGCAGCTGAGGCATTTTGTCGACATCAAAATCAAGGGCAACAGCATTATCGAACGGCTGTATGCCGAGTATCTGCCCGCGCCTTTTCTCTCGCTGCTGATTGATGACTGCATAGACAGGGGCAAGGATTATCACGACGGAGGAGCGCGGTACAACAGCACCTATATCCAGGGTGTCGGGCTGGGGACAATGACCGATGTGTTGACATCCATAAAACACAATATTTTTGAAAAAAAGCATGTGAAGATGGAAGAGCTCCTCACCGCTCTCCGGAGAAATTTCAGGGGTTATGAATCACTTCGGCAAAGATTCGTCAACAAAACCCCTAAGTACGGCAATGATGACGATTATGCCGATGTTATCATGCAATCGATTTTCGACGTCTATTTCGAGACGGTTGACGGTCGCCCCAATACCAAGGGAGGTGTCTACCGGATCAACATGCTTCCCACCACGGTTCATATCTATTTCGGCAAAATGATCGGCGCCACAGCCGATGGAAGAAAAGCAGGGGAGCCCTTATCAGAGGGGGTCTCGCCGGTTCAAGGTGCGGATCGCAAAGGCCCCACAGCCGTGCTCAAGTCTGTTGCCAAGATAGATCATCTGCGTACAGGAGGAACCCTGCTCAATCAGAAATTCACACCCCATCTTCTGGCAGACAAAGCCGGGATAGATAAGGTCGCTCATCTCATCCGATCCTACTTCAAACTTGACGGACATCATATACAGCTTAATGTGGTTACCGCTGATACCCTGCGCAAAGCGCAGGCGAATCCCGAAAAATACCGTGACCTGATCGTACGTGTGGCAGGCTACAGCGATTATTTTGTGGATCTCGGTCCTGATCTGCAGGACGAGATCATCCGGCGCACCGAACATCAGTCTTATTCCTGAAAGATCGCCACTCTTCACTTGAATTAGTTGACAAGAGTTGATATATGAAGGACTTGAACTTTTGATTGAAGGAGATGCTTTATGTTTGATGCCAACACATACCGCCAAAGGAGAAACAGATTACGAAAAGAACTGGGATCCGGATGTGTTCTCCTCCTGGGCAATGAGGAAAGCCCCATGAATTATACGGCCAATCCTTTTCACTTCCGGCAGGACAGCTCGTTTCTCTACTTTTTCGGATTGGACCACCCCGGCCTGGCCGGAATTATCGATGCTGATGAAGGCAAAGATATCGTTTTCGGCGACGATGTGACGATCGAAGATATCATCTGGATGGGATCTCAACCTTTGCTCAAAGACAGGGCTCTTGAGGTTGGCGTAGATGAGACGATGCCTCTGGGCAAACTCGAGGAATCATTGAAACAAGCCATTCAGCAAGGTCGGGCCATTCATTTTCTCCCCCCCTACAGGCCGGAGAATTCTCTCAAAGTGGACGCTTTGCTGGGAATTAAACCCGCCATGGCCAACGATTACTCATCGACAGATCTCATCAAGGCCATCGTGGCCCAGAGATCGATTAAAACAGAGGAAGAGGTGGCTGAGATGGAAAAGGCCCTCGCCATCACGTACGAGACGTACATCACTGCCATGAAAATGGCCAAGTCGGGTGTCTATGAGAAGGAGATTGTGGGGCAAATGGAAGGGATCGTCCGTTCGGCGGATTGTCACATGGCCTTTCCGACCATACTTTCTGTTGACGGGCAGATTCTTCACAATCATTACCATGGCAATCAATTGACAAAGGGACGTCTTGTCGTCTGCGACTCGGGAGCCGAATCTCCGATGCACTATGCGTCCGACATCACCAGAACTTTCCCGGTCGATGGGGAATTCACACAGAAACAAAAGGAAATCTATGACATAGTCCTTCGCACACAGACTTCCTCTATCGCCCGGATGAAACCCGGCATCAGCTACAAAGACGTCCATTTGGGAGCGGCCAAGACAATTGCATCTGGATTGAAGGAAGCCGGGCTGATGAAGGGAGATGTGGACGATGCTGTGAACCAAGGCGCCCACGCCATGTTCTTTCCCCATGGCCTGGGACACCAGATCGGGCTGGATGTCCACGATATGGAAGACCTCGGGGAAAAATTTGTCGGCTATGACGAAAAAACACAGAGAAGCGCGCAGTTCGGCCTTGCCTATTTGAGGTATAGCAAACAACTCCAACCAGGGTTGGTGATAACTGTTGAGCCCGGAATATATTTCATTCCAGCCTTGATTGACAAATGGAGGGCTGAGGATAAATTCACCGAGTTTATCGATTATGACGCCGTCGAAGGATACAAAGATTTTGGCGGGGTAAGGATCGAAGATGACGTGCTGATCACAAAAGACGGGTCACGCGTGCTCGGAAAACCAATTCCGAAAACCGCGGAAGATGTTGAGGCTGTAGCGGCAAAAGGCTGATCAAGACGTCCTCATAGAGCTTTAGGGCCAACAAGCATTTTTACAGCTTTTTCCGGATCGAGGATATCTTTGATGAATGCATTCATCTCTTCAAGAGTTGTCGCGTTTATCTCTTTGAAATACCGGTTGATAAAATCATAGCCAAAACCCATGGCCTCGAAATACCCCATCGAAGAGAGCCGCACACCTCGAGTTTCATTGTTTCTGAGAAAATCTGCCTGGGTGTGAATCTTTGCGGTCGCAAGCTCTTCTTCTGTCAGCCCGGTTCTGTAGAGATCGCCCAAAACTCTGGCCAGCTCTTCGAGTGCGATGTCTTTTTTGGTGTTCTCTGTTTCCAGATAGGCCTCGATAAAACCTCCCTCTCGCATTTGATTGGCTCGTGAATCGACGATGTAGGCCAGTTTCTGTTTTGTGCGCAGGGGCCACAGCAGGGAGCTGAATCCCTTGCCTAGATAATTTTCCAGCATGGAAGCGAGGAGAAAATTTCGGGGAGTTATGCGATCCAGGGGGAAGGCCATGGAGACAAAGGTCTGCTCTGTATCCCGTTCGACGGTCTTGACTTTTTCCTGGGGCGGAGCAATGGTCAGAGGTTTTATTTCAGGAGGCGTCCCTGTTGGAAATTTTATGAAGAACTCTGTGATGAGATTCGTGATGGCCTGCTCCTCCATGTCGGTTGAAACGGCGACAATCATGTTCGGGCCTATAAAGTGACTCTTGTAATAATTTTCAATGTCCTTTTTTTTGATCGCCTTGAGGGAATCCTCACTGCCGTAAATAGAGCCGCCGTAAGGAGTTCCGGCGAAGAAGATGCGAAAAAGACTGTTGTGAGCGACGACGATCGAGTCGTCCTCTGAGGCCTTGTGGCGTCTGTCCATCTGCCTCTTAATGGCGTTTATCCTCAGCCCCGAAAACAGCGGATCGCGCATAATATCTGTTGTCGTTTTCAAGCTCTGTTCCAGGTTTTCCGTGAGGCATGAGATGTTGATGAACGAGTAGTCGGAATTGCAATCCATATTCAACCTGGTAGCTTGATTCATCAGATCCTGAATTTTTCCCTGATCCGGGATATTGATGGCCAATCGCGTTGTCAGGTAGACAAGCCCTTCTTTCCCAGTCGGTTCGGCGTGTTTCCCTCCCCTGATGAGCACATGGACGACCGTGCGTCTGGAGGAGAGGTCTCTTTCCGTGATGAGGGTGAGGCCGTTTTCTAAGACCATTTTTTTGGGACTTGTCTTCCACACAGGAGATATCTCCTCTGAGAAAGCGAAGGAAACAAGAGACATGGACAAGGCTGTGAGCCACAATATTCCTCGAGAGATGGTTCTCCGTTTCATGGCGTGTCTTCTTTGGGTGTTATGGTGACGATTATGTAATCGCTTTTAGTCAGGTATTTCTGTGCAGCCCTTCGCAAATCGGTGGAATCGAGTTTTTCGATTTCTTCTAAAAAATTTATCGGGGCTGTCCCTTCAGCTAAGTGCATGTGCCGGGCGATGGATGTGGCCAGATGAAGTCCTTTCTCTTGTGCCCTGTGAAGCTTGAAGCGGATGCTGTTTTTCGCGCATTGCAGGTAATCGGTCGCTCGAAACCGCTCATCGCCGATATAATCATTTGCAGAGTAATTCATACTGCGTGTGGTTTTGAGATAATTATGGATGAGTCTTTGTGCTGTTTTGACGTGTTTTGGCTCCAGTATGATATAGATGAGGATGGCCCCGCCGTATTTGTGCGCGGTATAATTCATGGTCAGGGTGTTCACATAGATGCGGCGCTCCAGAAGGGGATGATTCAGAGTCGGATTGAGACCCCGGCCCAAAATCTCGGAAAGCAAATCAAGGGCAAATTGGTCCTTGTCGCGGTAATCTGGTCCCATAAAACCCAGTACAAGGTAGGCCTGTTTGACATCCATTTCTTTTTTTACCTCGTGTTTGTCTTCTAAAAGGGCAGCTTTGTCATAATGGGGAGATGAGAACGGTTCCCCTTGAAGACCTGAAAAAACCCCTCTTATTTTTTTCTCCATCTCATCCATTTGAAAGTCACCCACAACAGCAAGGGCACAGTTTGATGGGACAAAATGCTTTTTGTAGAAATGCTCCATCTGAGCGACAGTGACGTTTTCGATCACTTCTGTTTTTCCGTAGACTGGTCTCTGGTAGGGATGGTTCTGGAAAAGGTTTTGATAGACAAGAGAGGTCGAATACCGCAAAGGGTCGTCAAGAACCTGATTGATTTCTTCGAGGATCACTTCTTTTTCTTGGTCCAGTTCTTCCTGCGTAATCTTTAGGTTAAATAAAATTTCTCTGTGGTTGGAAAGGGCAAAGTCCACATGCCGGGAAGGGAGAGAGATATCAAAAACAGAGAGGTCATATTCGGTGTGAGCATTGACATATGCGCCATGCTGTCTTATCTGCTGACTGATTTCATCACCGCTCCGGAATTCCGTTCCTCGAAAAAGAACATAGTGTTCGAGCATGTGAACCAGACCGCTTGTTTCGTCGGATTCGTCCTTGGATCCGATATTGAAGGCGAATGCCAGATTGACGAGGGGAATGGTGTGGCGTTCGTAGAGGAAAACACGAAGGCCATTGTCGAGCGCAAATTCTTTTGTCTTCAATGTGTCTTTGCTGGATAGGTGCCCGGAGGACAGTGCCAAAGCCAACACAAGAAGCATCATGGTGATCAGCTCCGATCGTCCAGTATTGAAATTTCCCCTTGTAGTCATCAAGACGACACTCCAAGACATAGGTTTTCAAATTTTTTGATGTCACTGTTGTCTCCGAGGACAAGAAGAGTATCTCCTGTCTCGATTGCCATGTCCGGCGATGGATTGAAAACGATCTCTTTGCCGGGTTTCTTGATGGCAACAACGATGACATTGGCCTTTTTGCGCACGTCCCCCTCCCGCAGAGTTTTGCTCGCGATATTGGACTCCTTCTTGACGATGAATTCCTCTACCGACAGGGAGATTTCCTTCCTCCGGATTATGAGGTCCATGAAATCGACCAGGGTGGGCCTGATCAAACCTTGAGCAATCTTGAGCCCTCCAACTTTATAAGGGCTGACAACTCTGTTCGCTCCAATTTGCAGGATTTTCTTTTCGCCTTCATCCTCAAGGGCTTTGGACAAAATAAAAGTAGACGGGTTGATCAAACGGACTGTGAGCACCAGGTAGAGGTTGTCCGCATCGCTGGGGAGCAGCGCCGCCAGCCCCTTGGCCTTTCGTATGCCGGCTTGAATCAAAATATCTTCGTTGCTGGCATCTCCTTGAATGGCCAAGCAGTCGCAGGACTCTCTAATTCTGTTGATCGTCTCTTCATGACTGTCGATGACAACATAGGGCAATTTTTCTTCCTCCAGACGCTCCACGACGGTCTCTCCCATCCGGCCGCATCCGCAGACGATAAAGTGATCTTTAATTTTTTTGAGGCGTCTCTCCATATTTTTTCTCCGCAAGAACCGGCTCATCCCTCCCTCAAAGACGATTGCTCCCACTTTGGTGAAGGTGAAAACAGCTGTTCCCACTCCGGCGAATATGACGACAATGGTGAAGATCTGGCCGAGTGGGGAGAGGGGGCCTTGAACCTCCCTGAATCCGACTGTGAAGATCGTGATCACTGTCATATACAGCGAATCGATGAGTGTCATCTGTTCGATAAAATGGTATCCAAAAGTGCCGGTGATAATAACCAGAAGAATCAGAAAAAGAGGCTTCCACATGTCAAATTCATCTTACAATATCACCCTCACTTAAACAAGATTCCAAAAGGGATTGCGTCATAGCATTGCCATTCAACTGATACCTGTCAACATAATCCTAAATCGCAAATAATTTTTTTCAAATCGATAAATTATGTACTTTCCATGCCCGGAGCGATAGATAGATGTTAAATGTTGAGACGCGGCCCCTCATTGAATTTTGTGAGCAAGTGATATATCATCCGAAAGTGCTTAGATGTGAATGGTAGACAGAGTGTGAGGTGACCAGTTATGGTTAAAGTGCGCAAAGAAAAGATCCTGGTTGTGGATGATGAAGAGAATATCCGCAAATCTCTGAGGATGATCTTGGAATACGAGGGCTACAGCTTTTTGGAAGCCGCCGATGGTGAAGAGGCCCTAGAGGTTGTGGAAGAGGTTGTCGGGCTGGATTTGATTCTTCTGGACGTCAAGCTTCCTGGAAAAGATGGCCTTGAAGTTCTGGCAGAAATAAAACAGAGATCTTATTCTCCTGAGATCATCATGATCTCAGGCCACGGGACCGTTCAGACGGCGGTCGAAGCGACCAAACTGGGCGCTTTCGACTTCATCGACAAACCCCTTCACCGGGATAGGGTGCTGCTCAGTATCCGGAATGCTCTGAGCCAAAACAAGTTGATGAGAGAATGTCAGGACCTGCGCCAAAAGACGGAAAGGCGACAGGAATTCGTCGGAGAGCATCCGCTTGTCAAACAGCTCTGGAATGAAATTTTCAAAACAGCGCCCACAAACGCCACTATTTTAATTTTTGGAGAAAGCGGCACGGGAAAAGAGCTCATTGGCAGAGCCATTCATGCCCACAGCCTGAGGGCCAAGGAAACTTTTGTTCAAGTGAACTGTGCTGCGATTCCAGAGGAGCTCATTGAGAGTGAACTTTTTGGACATATGAAAGGAGCCTTCACGGGCGCCACCGAGAAGAAACTGGGGAAATTTGAGATTGCCGATGGGGGAACGATTTTCCTCGACGAAATCGGTGATATGAGCCTCAAAACCCAGGCCAAGGTTTTAAGAGTACTCGAGGAGGGGGAGGTTCAGAAAGTGGGATCGAGTAAGATCGACAACGTCGATGTCCGGGTCATCGCCGCGACCAATAAGGACCTGAAATTCGAGATAGGCGAGGGAAATTTCCGGGAAGATCTCTTTTTTCGTCTCAATGTGGTGCCGTTGCATTCACCCCCTTTGAGGGAGAGGAAAGAGGACATTCCTCTCCTCATCGATTATTTTTGCCGCATCTTTTCGGACGAGAACAATTTCAAAATGAAAAAATTCACCAGAGAAGCTATCGAAATCATGATGAAATATCCCTGGAAGGGGAATGTGCGGGAATTGAAGAATGTCGTGGAGCGCTTGATTATCATGACTGAAGGGGACACGATCAGCCGAACCGACCTTCCCGAGCAGATTAAAGGCGAGGCCGAAATCTATCTTCCTGACTCCCAAAAAGTAAAAAGTCTCAAAGATTTCAGGGATTTGGCAGAGAAGGAATTCATTCTCTCCAAGCTCGAAGACAACAACTGGAACATCTCTCAGACAGCCAGAGAGATTGACACACCGAGAAGCAACCTCTACAAAAAATTGGAGCAATATGGTATAAAAATAAAGGCTGGAGTAGGCGAGGTGGTTGCTTCTTCTTCCGCGAATAAGGAGGAAGGAGAGGAAAGTCCGAACTCCAAAGGGCAGGATGGTCGCTAACGGCGACTCCGGGCAATCGGAGGAAAGTGCCACAGAAAGTAAACCGCTCGGTGATGCCAGGATCTGGCTTTTATGCGAGTAAGGGTGAAAAGGCGAGGTAAGAGCTCACCGTTCTGATGGCGACATCAGAAGCAGGGTAAACCCCATCCGGAGCAAGACCAAATTGGCCCCAATTGAGATGGCCCGTCTTAGGGGGCGGGTAGGTCGCTGGACTCCTCGGGCAACCGAGGAGCAAGATAAATAACCACCCCCGCCGCAGTGGGAACAGAATTCGGCTTACGCCCTGCTCCAGCCACAAATTCGAAATTCGGGGGACATCATATTATCTCCAACTATGAAATAAGTATGATGTCCCCCGATTTAATTTATTAGAGAGTTCTGGCTGTCTTGAGGATGCTTGTTCCCAAGTCCGTGTAAATCAAAGTGTGGAATGGTTTGAGCATATACCAATATATCCTTCCCCACAATCCCTTGGGAAGAAAGTGAGCTGTTATTTCCAGCTTATCTCGAGCGACGGAAAACTCGAGCCATCCTTTACCCGGCAGTTTCATTTGACTGATAAGGAGAAGCCTCCGGTTTGGCTCCAGGTCTGCCACCTTCCAGAAATCCAGGCTGTCTCCCAACCTCAACGATGCCGGATCGCGCCGTCCCCTAGTGAGGCCGGGACCTCCTGATATCTTATCCCAGAAGCCTCTCATGCGCCACATCCAGTTATAGCGGAACCATCCTTTTTCTCCTCCAATAGTCAACAAGGCTTGGAATGCCTTCTCGGAGCTGACATCCCCGAGTTGGAAATCCTTTTTTTCAGTGAGAACGGCCGATGCAATCCGGTCTTGGTGTTTGATATCGCACACAGCTCCGGCACTGCTGTCGCACCAGCTGCTCAATACCTGATTGTTGATGATATCGAAAAGTGCCAATCCGAAAGACCTTTCGAACGACATGGGATTGATCGCGGCGAAATACTGCTTTGCGTTGTCATTCATGACAACAGTTTCCGTTTTGAGCCCTTGAATCAAGCTCCGGGCGATACGGAAGGATACAGGAGTGAAAAAGAGAAGCCAGTAAGAAGATAGACGCGGCGTCAAGACCGGCACCATGAATATCCATCTTTTGAGTTCCATCACCTCGGCTGATTTCAGAAGCATTTCTTTGAAAGACATGACATCAGAGCCAATATCGATGACGCAATTCCCGTGTATGTCCGCACTCCTTGCTTGAGAAAGATATTCCAGAACGTCAGTGACACCGATGGGCTGGGTTTTTGTGGTGACCCATTTAGGTGTTACCATCACCGGAAGTTTCTGAACGAGATTCCTGATGATCTCGAAACTTGCCGAACCAGACCCGATGATGATCCCTGCCCTGAACCACAGGGTTTGAATGGAATCCGGTTTTGCACTCAGAATTTTTCCGGTTTCAATCCGGCTCAGGAGGTGCTTGCTGGCTGTTTCCTCAGAACCAAGGCCACCAAGATAAATAATCCTCCGGACATTGGTGGCGATACAGGCCTCCCTGAAATTTGCCGCGCTCAACCGGTCAAGACGTGCGTAGTCGCCCCGGCTACCCATGGAGTGGATGAGATAGTAGGCTGTGTCGATTCCCTGTAGAGCTTTGAGCAAAGATTCTTTGTCGAATGTGTTGCCTTCACAAATTTCGAGACGAGGATTTTCATCGACATGAACTTTTTTTGGATTTCGAACAAACAGCCTGACTTTGGCATTCGAGTCTGAAAGAAGCCTCTGTGTCAGTCGTCGCCCGATATAGCCCGTTGCGCCGGTTAAAAGGATGTTCATCGGCAGACCTTACTCCATTGTAGACAAGATCTCAATAAATGCCCAGTCGAATCTGAATCGGCATTTTTGTGTGAACGCATGGTTTTCAGAAAGCTGTTCAGCTAATCTGGGCACAAGGGGCAGATTGAGGCATGTGTCGATTTCTCTATAGGAATGGAATGGCGCTTACAGCCTGTCTGATGATGATCAGGACATTGCCCGGGAATATCCCCAACTGAAGAACACCGTACAGACAGAGAAAGAGAACCAGGAACACGGCCGGGTTCTCGAGGTAAACCGACACATCTCTTGAGGGCTCCCGCATGTACATGTAAACAATGATACGCAGGTAGTAATAGACGGATACAAGGCTGGCCATGACACCGATGACAACAAGGGCGATCATGCCTTCCCTGACTGCGGCAGAGAAAACATAGAATTTGGCCAGGAATCCGCCTGTAGGTGGTAACCCGGCCAGCGAAAACAGAAACACCGAAAAGGTAGCCCCTATCCAGGGATATTTAAATCCAATTCCGGCAAAGTCTTCGAGCTCTTGATACTCCTCATTCTGGCGGCCCATGGCGACGAGAGCGGCAAAGGCACCGATGTTCATAAAGAGATAGACAACAAAATAGAAGAGAAGACTGCTGGCGTCTTGGGCGAGAATGGCGACCAACAAATACCCTGCGTGGGCGATACTGGAGTAGGCGAGGATGCGCTTGATATTGGTTTGCCGCAGCGCGATCAAATTGGCGATGGCCATAGTCAGAACCGCGATGAGCCAAAGCATGCTGTGGATCAGCTCGTCTGCCACAACTGCTTTCCAATAGGGATAGAGCAATCTGAACAGGACTGCGAAGCCCACGGCCTTTGGTCCTATGGAAAAGAAAGCCGTAATCGGTGTCGGAGCGCCCTGGTAGACATCCGGGGTCCACATATGGAAGGGGATGACGGCGATCTTGAATCCAAGACCCACGATAACCAGACCTAATCCGGCGTATGCCATAGGCCCTATGCTGTCTGCGGATTGAAAGGTGTTGATGATGTCCGGGATGCGCAAAGAACCGGCTGTGCCGTAGAGAAGCGCCAAGCCGTAGACAAGGAAGGCAGAAGCGAAACTTCCCAGCAAAAAGTATTTGAGGGCCGCTTCTGTGGATTGCGGATCGTCTCTCTTGAGTCCGGCCAGAGCATAGCTGGACATGGAAAGCACTTCCAGTCCGAGAAAGATCACCAATAAATCCTGGGACGAAACCATGATGAGCATGCCGGAGAGCGCCAAAAGCAAAAGCGCGTAGTATTCACCATAGTTGGCGTCCTGGAGCCAGAGGTATTTCATGGATAAGAGTGTGACAAACACCGTAGCAATGATAAGGATAAGGGAAAAAAGAAGGGCCACATTATCAAGCGCGAGGTGACCATTGAAGTAGGTTAAATCCTTATTCCAGGAACGGCTGGCAAAATAACCGCTGACAATGAGCGAAAGAATTGAAATAAAAGCCAAATAAGTTTTGTTTTCTCTTCTGAAAATAACTTCAAGGAGCATGATGGCAAGCGCGCCGGCAACGATAGTGAGCAGGGGGAACAGAGCATGCAAACTGTCCATCAGATTATATCTTCCTTCTCTTTATCTTGTTCTGTCCGCTTCTCTATAGCCATGATTGTATCTGGAAGGAGGCGGGTTTCTTTCTTTGCTTCGATAAAAAGGGTCTTTTTCTTTTCCACAACTTGGAGAAGATTGTCGATAGATGTGTCCATCTTTCTGAGGAATGCCTGGGGATACACGCCCATCCAGAACATCATGATGACAATAGGCACAAGGTAGACGATTTCTCTTTTATTCATATCAGGGAACGATTTGACTTTTTCGTTGGTTATTGGGCCGTGCATTACGCGCTGGTACATCCAGAGCAGATAAGCGGCGGCGATAATAACCGTGGTCACACCGAGAATGGCCCAGACTTGGTTAGCTTTGAAAACGCCGAAGAGACACATGATTTCCCCGACGAATCCATTCAATCCTGGCAGGCCGACCGAAGAAAGCAGGCAGATCAAGAAGAATGCCGCAAATACAGGCATTTGCTTGCTCACGCCGCCGAAGTCCTTGATGAGGCGTGTGTGCGCGCGTTCATACAGAATGCCGACACACAGAAACAAGGCTCCTGTGCTCAATCCATGGTTGAGCATTTGGTAGATCGCACCCTGAATGCCTTCGACATTCATGGCAAAGACGGCCAGCATGATAAGCCCCATGTGACTGACGCTCGAGTAGGCGACCAGCGATTTGACATCTTTTTGGATGAGGGCCATCAATCCGCCGTAGATGATGCCGATAATGCAGAGAACCCCAAGATAGGGAAGACATTTCTGGAGAGCATCGGGAAACATAGGGATAGCAAACCTGAGGAAGCCATAGGTTCCCATTTTTAGGAGGACGGCAGCCAGGATCACAGAACCTGCTGTCGGGGCTTCCACGTGCGCGTCGGGCAACCAGGTGTGGAAGGGGAACATGGGCACCTTTATGGCAAACGCAAGGGCAAAGGCCAGGAAGAGCCATATCTGGATTTGGGGATTGAGGACGAGCTTATAGAGGTCGAAAATGTTGAAAGAATAGACACCTGTTGCTTTGTAATAGGTGGAATAGAGGAAAAAGATGGCCACCAGCATCAGCAGGCTTCCAAACATCGTGAAAAGCACGAATTTTATCGTGGCATAAATTTTTCGTTTTCCGCCCCAAATGCCGATAAGGAAATACATGGGAATGAGCATAGCTTCCCAGAAAACATAAAAAAGGAAAAGGTTCAAGGAAACAAAGACGCCTATGATGCCCGTCTCCAAAATGAGCATGAATATCAGGTATTCCTTGATCCTCTTATCTATATATTTCCAGGAAGCGAGTATGGCGATGGGCATGAGGAATGTGGTCAAAATGATGAGCAGGAGGCTGATGCCGTCGATCCCGATGTGATAGTTGATACCGTAGCCGATCCAGGATCCTTTTTCGACGAATTGAGGATCTGCTGTTTGGGCGTCGAAGTTGAAGTAAAGCAATAAAGAGATGACGAAAGTAATCAGAGTCAACAGAAGAGCAATGGACTTGAGTAGAGATGTCTTCTCTTTATTGACGAATATCAACAGGATGGCGCCTGCCAGCGGCAGGAAGGTCACAATGCTTAATATGTGTCCAATCATTTTAAAACAGCAAATATCCTAGCAGTATTATCGCTCCCAACAGGAATATCAATGCATAATCTTTGAGTAAGCCTGTCTGGAAGTAACTGAAAATTTTTCCGAAGACGCCGGCGGCTCTGGCCGATCCGTTGGCCGTTCCGTCGATGACTTTCAAATCGAAGTTTTTATAGGCCACCTCCGATCCTCTAACCAGAGGATTGACAATGGTAGCCTCATAGATTTCATCCACATAGTATTTATTGAACAGCAGCTTATAGAGCTTGGGGAAGCGAGCCACGAGATTATGAGGGATCTGAGGTTTTTTCATGTAAAAGACATAGGCCATAAAGATGCCGAAAAGCGCAACCGCCACAGAAATAAGGATGAGCACCCATTCCGTGGTTATGCTGAGATGCACTTCATGGGCCCCTGCGATGACAGGGTGCAGGAAGTGCTCTATCCAGTTCACATTTTTTCCGAGAACCACAGGTAGCCCGATATAGCCGGATACGATGGAAAAGAAGGCCAGAATCATGAGAGGAACCGTCATCATCGGTGGAGATTCGTGGAGGTGAGCTTTGACCTCAGGGGCCAAACGCTCCTTCCCGTGGAATGTCAAAAAAATAAGCCGGAACATGTAGAAAGCGGTGAGCACAGCGCCGGATATGCCCAGTGCCCACACAAGGTACTGGCCGTTGGCAAAAGCACTGGTCAGTATGGCATCCTTGGAGAAGAATCCGGAGAGGAAAGGAACCCCGGCTATGGCGATGGCTCCGATGAGGAAAGTGGGGTATGTGCGGGGAAGGTATTTCTTGAGTCCGCCCATTTTCTGCATATCCAGTTCTCCGGATAGAGCATGCATCACACTTCCGGCCGCCAAAAACAGAAGGCTCTTGAAAAAGGCGTGAGTGTAGAGGTGAAAAATTCCCGCCGCGTAGGCCCCCACGCCGCACCCGATGAACATATATCCCAACTGGGAAATAGTCGAATAGGCAAGAACTCTCTTGATATCGTTTTGAGTCAGAGCCATGGTGGCCGCAAATACGGCTGTTACGGCACCCACAAGTGCGACGATGTTACCTGCGGTTCCGGATAAGGTGTACAGAAGGTTCATACGGGCGACCATGTAAACGCCGGCCGTAACCATGGTGGCCGCGTGGATGAGAGCACTGACCGGGGTGGGGCCCTCCATGGCGTCAGGAAGCCAGACATAAAGCGGAATCTGGGCTGACTTTCCGACCGCGCCCACAAACAGGAGGATGGCGATCAGCGTGGCCACACTCTGAGTGATCTGGCCGCCGCCAATGGCTTCGTTGATGGCAGCGAATTCACTGCTACCCACATATATGAACACAAAAAATATTCCCAATAGAAATCCGGCATCGCCGATGCGGTTAACGATAAAGGCTTTTTTCCCGGCTGTGGCTGCCGAGTGCTTTTCGAACCAGAATCCGATCAGCAGATAAGAGCACAAGCCAACGCCTTCCCAGCCCACAAACATCAACACCATGTTGGAGGACATGACCAAAATGAGCATGGCAAAGGTGAAAAGGTTCATGTTCTGGAAAAACCGGGCATAGCTCCTGTCATCTGCCATGTACCCGATGGAGTAGACATGGATGATAAACCCGACGGCAGTGACGACGAGGACCATGATCGCTGTCAGTGGATCGAACTGAAACGAAAGATCGATTTTAAAGCTTCCCGTATGAATCCAGGGAAAGAGATTCTTGATGAGGGGGTGATGTCCATGCCCTCCCTGGTTCAACCCGATAAAGGAGATGAGTCCGATGGCGAAAGAAGCGAAAACTGCGAAGCATGCTTGGAACGAGATGTATTTTTTTGGAAGTTTTGTGCCGAAAACGAGCAGAATGGCAGCGCTGGCTCCCGGGATGAGTGGAATTAACCAGAATAAATCCGTCATCTTAGCCCTTCATTAAGTTTATCTCTTCGCTCTTTATGGTTTTCTTCTGTCGGAATACAAGAAGTATGATGGCCAGCCCTATGGCTGCTTCGCAGGCGGCAACAGTGATGATGAAGAAAACGATGATCTGGCCGCCCAGAGAAGAGCCGTATTTGGCAAAAGTGATAAATGCAAGATTTCCGGCACTGAGCATCACCTCGATGGCCAAAAATTGGGTGATTAGGTCCCGCTTCACGAAAAAAGCCACCACCCCCAGAAAAAACAGCACAGCGCTCAGTATCAGAAAATAACTCTGCGGAATCATTCGGTATCCTTTTTCTTGACCAGAACTATGGCGCCCACAAGAACGGCGATGATCAAGATCGATGTGATTTCAAAAGGGTAGAGGTATTCGGTGAAAAGAAGCTTTCCCAGGTTGGAAGGATTGGCCAGTTCTGCGGCTCCAGGCGCTTGGGGAGGAGGGGCAAGGGCTCCGGTCACAGCGAGGATAAGTTCGATGACGAGGATAATGCCGATCAGAAGGGAAAGGACCATGGTCCATCTTTTTCTCTCAGGCGGTACACCCTCTTTGAGGTTGATCATCATGATCACGAAGATGAAGAGAACCATGATGGCTCCGGCGTAGACAATGATCTGGACAACGGCAATGAAGGGGGCATCGAGGAGTGCAAACAGTCCCCCCAGGCAGAGAAAAGCCAGAATAATGAAAAGAGCGTTATGCGCCTGATTTTTGGAAAGAATCATGGCCAAAACAGCGCCAACACTTATTATTGCCAGTAAAAAAAATAAGAAATGAGCCATTTTTTTGAGTTTCCCATTTTATTTTTTTCAGGGAGATAATGTCAAGAGATTTTTCAATAAAAAGCCAGTTATTGCACATTAATGGATATAAGGAGAGTTCATTCGAGAGGAGAAACGAAAATTCAATGGGAAAGCATAAAATTTATTGAGAATTTTCCTGTTCCAAGAACTTATCGAAGAATCTTTTTGACAAAAGCATCAGGTTTGCTATAATGGCGTTTGGTACTGCGGGGTAGAGCAGTCTGGTAGCTCGTCGGGCTCATAACCCGGAGGTCGCTGGTTCAAATCCAGCCCCCGCTACCAACCTTTTCCCCATGTTTCATATGGAAAAACCCATTACTTGTTTGTTTTTCGTTTAAGCACCCTTAATTGTGAAACCAAAAATGTAGACTCCATTTATAAATGAATTAAAAAATTTTGCATATAAAAATGAATAAGGTCATTTATCTTGATTATAATGCGACTACACCGGTAGATCCTGAGGTTGCACAAGCAATGCAGCCATATCTTTCTGACCATTTTGGAAATCCCTCAAGTTCACATTCTTATGGAATAAAAACACGTGAAGCTATTGAAAATGCCAGAAGACAGGTTGCGTTAATGCTTGGCTGCGATGCGGATGAAATTATTTTTACGAGCGGTGGCACAGAAAGTAATAATTATGCAATAAAAGGTTTTGCTTTCGCAAACAAAAATAAAGGAAATCATATTATCACTTCGTCAATCGAACATCCTGCTGTAGCAGAAGTCTGTAAATATCTTGAACTGAAAGGTTTCAATGTTACATACGTTCCTGTGGATAAAACCGGATTAGTTAGTGTCAAGGATATTGAGGATGCAATCACACCGCAGACTATTCTTGTAACAGTAATGCATGCAAACAATGAAGTTGGGACTATTCAACCAATAAAAGAAATTTCGGATATAGCTCATCGACAGGGAATTGTTGTTCACTCGGATTGTGCACAGGCTGTTGGGAAAATCCCTGTTAAGGTTGAAGAACTAGGAGTGGATTTACTTTCTATTGCCGGTCATAAATTCTATGCCCCTAAAGGCATAGGGGCTCTTTATGTAAGATCCGGCGTGAAACTTGAAAAATTTATTCATGGGGCTGATCACGAATTAAACAGACGGGCTGGAACAGAAAATGTTTTGGAAATCATCGGCATTGGAAAAGCCAGTGAGTTGGTTGAGAAAAATTTGTCTACCTACCAAAGTAAAATGAAAGGTACGAGAGATAGTTTAGAAAATTCTTTAACGAAAAACTTTTCAGAAATATTATTAAATGGAAATAACGTTAATAGGCTTCCAAATACATTAAGTATGAGCTTTAAAGGAGTTGAAGCAAACACTATAGTTTCCGAACTTATAAATGTAGCCGTTTCTGCCGGTGCAGCTTGTCATAGTGATAGAGTTGATATTTCTCCAACATTGACAGCAATGAAAATCCCACCTGAGTATGCAATGGGTACAATCAGGCTTTCAACAGGTAGATACACAACAAATTCGGATATTGAAAAAGCTATTTTTGAAATTTCTAAAGTAATCAAAAAGTTAAAACCACTTATAAAAGCAGAAAAAACTAAAGTTGATGAAGAAGAAGTCAAACTTACTCAATATACACACGGTTTAGGTTGTGCCTGTAAGCTTCGTCCGCAGCTTCTTGAAGAAGTTCTGAAAAAAATTCCTATCCCGAAAGACAAAAACATTATTGTCGGTGTTGATACTTCGGATGATGCTGCTGTATATAAACTGGATGATAAATTCAGTATTGTTCAAACTGTAGATTTTTTCACGCCTGTCGTCGATGATCCTTTTGAATTCGGTAAAATCGCAGCGGCAAATTCGTTGAGTGATGTTTATGCTATGGGTGCCAAACCCTTATTTGCTTTAAATATAGTAGGCTTTCCAAGCAACCGCTTACCTATAGAAGTTATGGAAAAAATTCTCCAGGGAGCATTGTCAAAAACGCGGGAAGCCGGTATATCAATAATTGGGGGACATACAGTTGATGATACTGAGCCAAAATTTGGTCTAGTCGTTACAGGTCTTATTGAAAATAATAAGATAATAAAAAACAGTGGGGCTAAAGCTGGAGATATTCTGATTTTAACAAAACCAATCGGAACAGGTATTCTGTCAACAGCATTAAAAAAAGGAATGCTGAATAAAGCAAATGAAGAGATTTTAATTACTACAATGTCGGAGCTAAATAAATTTGCAGCAGAAGCCATGCAGGAAGTTGGTGTTCATGCTTGTACTGACGTAACCGGTTTCGGATTGCTGGGGCATTTGCTGGAAATGATGAAGGCTTCAAACACAAGTGCTTGCATTGAATTCAAAAAAATAAAATTTCTGCAAAGTGTATTTGAACTGGCTATGGCCGGAAATATTCCAGGTGGAACGAGAGATAACTTATCTTACGTTGATTCGTATGTTAAGCATGATGCAAAAATTTCTGAGGTAAAAAAACTGATGTTAAATGATGCTCAAACTTCAGGTGGATTGTTGATTGCTGTTGCAAAAAATAATGCAAAGAAATTATTAAAATTATTAGCTGCAAAGAATATTCATTCTGCCTACGAAATTGGCGAGGTTAAAAAATCGGATAAACTTAGAATAGAAGTTATCTAGCTTTATTTCGGAGATTAATATGGGCTCTATTATTGAAAAAGCATACACCGATTCACTGCGTAAAACTACACGCCTCTTGACATCAGTTCATGCTGGAAGGATTGTTCTGTCTAAAGTAGGGGAGTGCCTGATCTACGCTCATAGGTCAAATACGAGCCAAATTCGCTGGTTTAGGCAGTCTTTTTGTCAGAGAAAAGCCCGATCTTTTGTGCAATTATCTTAATCCCGTTAACGTCTTCCTTGCCTCCTCAACCTCAGCTATCCCAGGGTCAGCATCCTTCCATAGGTCGAGGAATTTCTCGTAATTTTCGATGGCTTTTCCTTTCCAGTTTTTTTGTTCATACAGTTTCGCCAACTCAAAGTGGTATTTGGGATGGACGAACCGCCTGTCTGTGCTCTTCGAATCGAATTTTATCAATTCCTCATATTTGGCGATGGCTTTATCAAGCTGCCCATTTCCAGCATATGCTCTTGCCAATATATCCTGGTTAAGCGGCATGTTTAGCCGAAGTAAAGCCTGGATATTCATGGGCGGCAGCGCAGGAGATGAAGCATTTTCCAAAACTTCAATGGCCCTTGCCGGTGATCCTTCGGCCACAAATATCTCGGCATGGAGCAATGCTAGAAATCTTCTCTGAATCGCGCCATATAATGGATACATTTTTAAACTTTCTGGAATCAGAGTCATGGCCTCTTCCATTTTCAACTTAGCCGATTCTATTTGACCTGATTGCACATCCAATAGACCTTCCAAGAGATTTTTGTCTGCTTGGTTAAATTCATAGCTCTGAGGGTCGAATTCCATCATGAAATCTGAGAAGGCCTTTCCATAGAGACGGGCTCTCTCATAGTCTCCAATGTCAGAATAGATCATCGCGCGGGCAATATTGCCCACAGCTATCCCATATTTATTTCCCACTGAGGCCATTCTTTTATCAGCCTGTTCGATAGCCTCAAAGGATTGGGACGTTTGTCCAAGAAAAACGTGATAGAAGCTTTTCCATAAATACCCTTGAGCTTGTAATCCAGGAGAGGAGGATGCGGAAATTGATCGTTCGATCCAACTCATAGCCTCCGCATAATTACCCTGTATGGCATATATGTAAGCGATCCTGTCTTCAGATCCAAAATCGGGTTTGATCTCGAGAGCTTGCTTGAATTGTGCGATGGCTTCGCTAAGTCTTCCTAACTTAAAATTGAGCTCACCCATGGAATCGAAGGGATTGGCGTCGCCCGGAAACAAAGCAGAGTATTTCTTTAAGTATTCAATGGCCCTTTCAAAATTTCCTGAAAGGGAATAAGTATAAGCCAGATCGTTGATTGCCATCCCATAGTTGGGATCGAGTTTCAACGCAGAATGAAACATTTCTATTGCCTCCGGAAACATATTTTTATTTTTGTAATAGCCTCCCAGTAGATAGTGGGCGAGTTTCTCTTTGGGATATTTTGAAGCGATATCTGAAATAAAACGAAACCACTCCTCCCTATCTTTTTCAACATACTGGGCATATCCTGCCTTGATGAAAAGCCTCTCTTTTTCTGTGGCTTTCATTGAATGAGTCTTTGCCTGTTTAAAGGCATCATGACTTGCTTGCACCAGCCGCAATCTATTGTATACATGTCCGAGCTGGTGATAGGCGATAGCGAATGCGGGATCGATTGCGATTGCCTTTTCGAGGGACAGGCGAGCTTCTTCAAAATAGTGCTTTTCGTAACTGTCCCGTCCCTTCAAAAAGCAATTGTATGCTTCCATGGATGTCGTAGTGAAATTAGATATTCTGGATTCAGAAGTTTCTATTTTTTGTTTAGAGATCCTTCGACTTTGAACAATTTCTTTTGTGAGTTCGTCTATCTGTATCTTTAAAATGCTATCGACGCCTTCACCTCGCGCATTGGCGCTTTTTAACAGCTTTCGTGTTTCAACATCCAGCACTTTGACATCTGTGACAAAGGTATCTCCGGCTTTGATGACACTCCCCAGAACTATGACCTCAATACCTTCTTTTTTGCAAAGATCAAAGCCCAATTCTCTGTCGATGATGTCCACGTTGCCTCTGCCCATCTGTCGAAGAAGATCGTACATCCTCTCCCATGTGGCCACATAGAAATGCCCGCTCTGCTCGAGGTTTGTGATGAGAAGGTTGGGGATGGCCTTCTGGAGGTATTCGAAGGCCTTATCGCCTGTTTGATTTTCAAAGGTTATGACAGCGAGGGAATTCTCTATTTTTGAAGCTAGAGCAGCCTCATTTTTGGGCAGCAAACGCCAGATAATTAGAACAGCTATGACTATAATAACGACAAACATCAAAGGGATGAAAAATTTTTTGAGGCCGAGCGTTACAGTTATTTCTTTGGATGTGAGCGACCTTTTTTTTGTATCAATCCTTTGGGTTGCGGGGATAGCTTTTTCTATATTGTTTAACTCGTCTATCAGCTCCCCAGATGTTTGAAACCTGAATTCTCTTTCTTTTTCCAGGCATTTAAGAATGAGTTGACCCAATTCTTCAGATATTTGGGGGTTGAGTTCCTTGGGATTTTGGGGGGATTCGCTTTTATGTTTCATGGCCATGCTGAGAGGAGTGTCGCCCTCAAAAGGCAATTGCCCTGTCACCATCTCATAAAGAATTGCGCCCAATGAATAGATATCAGAGCGCTTGTCGACCTCTTGGGCTTCGACTTGCTCGGGAGACATGTATTCGGGAGTTCCGATTATGATCCCTTCACCGGTTAAACCTTTGGCCTTCATCGACCGGGCTATCCCAAAATCCATGATCCTGACATTGCCTTCCCTATCGATCATGATGTTGCTGGGTTTCAGATCACGGTGTACGACTCCCAATCTGTGGGCTTCTGATAAGCCTTCGCAAACCTCTTGTGCGATGGATATGGCTTTTGGGATATCTAGTCTGCCGGATCTCCGGATAAAGCTCTTCAAGTCTTCGCCGGATACATACTCCATCGTTATGTAATATGTGCCTTCAGTTTCTGCTAGATCGAACATCCGACACACATTCCTGTGGGAGATCATCCGTGTGGTCTTGAGTTCGTTGCGAAACCTCTCAATGGTCTTCTTATCTGAGGCTATTTCAGGTTTAATAACCTTGAGAGCAATATCTTGATCAATATTTGTATCTTCAACTCTATAAACTGCCCCCATTCCTCCTGTGCCGAGTTTCTCGATGATCTTAAACCTGTCTGCAAAAGTACTTCCTCTTGGATATTCGTTTTTAGGTGTTGCCATGGTTTTGGTAACGCTCATATCCTTGGAAGGCTGTAGAGGTGTGGCACACTCGCTGCAGAATTTAGCTGTAGCAGTATTATCGGATTGACACTTAGGGCACTTAATTCCCATTTTCAACCTATTTACTCAGATCACAGAAAGGCTCTCGTTTGAACCTCTCTTGATTTTTCTCTAAGCTATTGTATCTATTATCATAACAAGCAATATGATGTCAATTTGATGTGAGACCAGGGATAAGCACAAACATTTCCCAATGTCCCCAGAATTAAGTAAGATGTCCCCCGAATTCCGATCTCTGACGTTATTTGAAAATGCTTTTTTGTCACTAATCGGTGTTCTTCCCAATTGTGTTCTTCCCAATTAGTACTACTGTTCACCATTTTTCTGACAGAACAGTAAAATAGTTGTTTTTAGATTGTAATAATTATAATATAGCTATGAAAACAATCTTTAGTTTCGTTGATGTTTACAAATTCATGCTGTAATATAACCATAGCAAAACAAGAAGGAGGAGAATATGCCTGAAGAATTTAAACCGGGTTGCCAGAGACCCAAGGGCGGACCTGTGGGCGGAGAACCTGCGGCGGCAGATTCCGGTGAAAAAGCATCACAAAAGGAGGAAAAAAAGCCTATGATCAAAGTCGGACAAAAAGCGCCAGATTTTTCAGCACCCGCTTATCATAAAGGCAAATTCGTCGAAGTAAAACTCTCGGAATACCTCGGTAAATGGGTTATCTTATGCTTTTATCCGGGTGATTTTACTTTTGTCTGAGCCACTGAAATTTCGGCGGTCGCCGAAAAGAATTCTGAATTCGAAAAACTCGGAGTTACCATCCTTTCGATGAGTGTTGATAGCATCTATGTCCACAAGATGTGGAATGATCATGAATTAGCAAAGATGGTAGACGGCGGTGTGCCGTTCCCGATGCTTTCAGACGGTGGCGGAATGGTCGGCACAGCCTATGGGGTTTACGATCCTGATTCCGGTGTTAATACAAGAGGCAGATTTATCATTGATCCGGACGGGATCATACAGGGCTTTGAAGTTCTTACACCGCCAGTGGGAAGGAATGTGGCGGAATCGATACGCCAGGTACAGGCTTTTCAGCTTGTGAGAGAGACAAAAGGAGTCGAGGCAACACCGTCAGGCTGGAAACCTGGCAAGGTAACATTGAAGCCTTCGCCTGATCTTGTCGGCAATGTATGGAAAGAGTGGAAAACCAGCATGGCTTTTGATGACTAAATTTTTTCTAAGAGGTGCAGAAAAAGTAATAGTTGAATAGACATCAAAATCCCAATATTTTAAAGACAATTAATCCAATTCTCTAACGCTTCTTGCACTCGCTATTTCGCAGTGAAAGATAGCCCTTCTGTTAATAATAGACAACATACTATCTTGCTACGCTGATAACTAGGGTATTGAAATCCGTTTGTCAAAATTAAATCAGATTTATAAGAATTTTCTTTTTGAGCTTACAGAAAACCACCTCCCCTTCACCCTAAACACAAAAAAGAAACTCTAATCTTTGGGTAGCTAGTATTTCCCGATATATTCTTTACCGGTTTCGATAAGTTTATCCCCCGGTTTCCATCCTGAAGGTGCTGCTTTACCTGGATTCGCGGCCACAGCTTGCATTGCTTTGATTTGTCGTATCATTTCATCAACGTTTCGTCCAACGGGACCGGTTAGAACTTCAACGGCCATGATGATACCATCAGGATTAATGATAAAACGTCCTCTCTTGTTGACTCCTGAATCCTTCTGCCACACCCCATAAGCTCTTGATACCGCTCCACTTGGGTCTCCAGCGATGGGATACTCGACATCTTTAATTGTTGGTGATGTCTTTTTCCACATCCAATGTGTAAAATGGGTATCCGTACTGATCGCAATGACTTCAACATTTAGTTTTTTTAAATCGTCGTATCTATCTGCAACTGCAGATAATTCGGTGGGTCAGACGAATGTGAAAGCGGCAGGAAAAAAGCACACAATCCGCCACTTTCCCTGATAATCGGAGAGCTTGATCTGTTTGATGTCGTTGCCAACAACGGCAATTAACTCAAAGTCAATGGCGCGCTGGCCCGGCAGCGGAACGGGGCTGATCACTAAATCCATCACAGAAGAGGGATTTTCTGCCGCTGGGGCAACCTCTTCACCTTCTGATGGCGTTCCGCAAGAACCCAAAACCTGAGCCGAAGGTGATACAGACATCAAAGCAAAACAAGTCACCGCTAAGAAGATAAATCGGAATGTTTTTGCCATGCAAAATCTCCTTAGACAAAGTTTTGAATTGACAGTTTTGGAAAAATTCAACCTCTCCTAATTTATATTGCCAATTTTTTTGAAAGTCAAGTCGGAAACTTGACTTTTAATAGGCCGTTTTTTACTATTTACACTAAGCAAAACATCCAGGATGAATCCGCGTTGACGATATCCCAACAATGAGGAATGGTCTTCAGGTGAAAACAGGGAGAGGATGAAACTGGTGTTTCAGCTGGTCTTCAAAACCAGTAGCAGCCGGATAAAACCGTCTGTGGCAGGTTCGATTCCTGCTCTCTCTGCTTATATAATCTAAAGGCAACAAGTCATACAAAAGGAAATGGTTACCAGATTCAGAGATTTGCCTTCTGTGGATGCTGTATTAGGGTATACAGATGTAGCCGAGCTTTCTCAAAAATATGGCCGCGAACTGACTGTTTATGCTGTGCGGCTAGTCATTAGCCGTGTCCGCGAGGATTTAGGAAGAGATCCCAGGACATCTTTGAGCCGCCAAACGATTGTCGATGGGATTCGGGAGTTGGTGACAGCTATTTCTGGAAGTTCCCTAACACCTGTCATCAATGCCACGGGGGTTATCCTGCACACCAATCTGGGGCGTGCTCCACTGGGAAAAGTTGTCGTGGAGGAAATAAAGGAAGTTCTTACCGGTTATTCCAATCTGGAATTCAATCTCAAGGAGGGTTCGAGAGGCAACAGACTCGATCACATCAATGAGCTTATCAAATATCTTACTGGCGCGGCAAAAGCGCTGGTTGTGAACAACAATGCAGCCGGCATAGTTTTAACGCTAAATACCCTGGCTGGTGGTCGGGAAGTGATTATTTCCAGAGGCGAGCTGATCGAAATCGGCGGATCCTTCCGCATACCTGAGATTATGGCCGCTAGCGGGGTTCAAATGATCGAGGTGGGAACGACGAATCGAACCCGGCTGTCGGATTATGAAAAGGCCATAGGTCCGAGGACAGCCTTGTTGTTCAAAGCCCATAAATCAAACTATTATATTAAAGGGTATACGGAAGAGGCGGGGATGAGGGAGCTAGCTGATCTCGCTCATGCCAGAGACATTCCTTTTGTGTACGATCTTGGTACAGGACTTCTGCGGAAACCGGAGAAACTCCTTTTTCATGATGAGCCCGATATTAAGACTGTTTTGGAAAGCGGAGCGGATCTGGTGTTGTTCAGTTGTGACAAGCTGCTGGGCAGCACACAAGCTGGCATTATTGCTGGACGCAGTGACCTGGTCGCTCTTCTTGAGAAGGCTCCCATGATGAGGGCCATGCGTGTCGGCAAGGTGACCCTTGCCGCATTAGCAAGTGCATGCAGATGTTATCTGGATGAAAAAAGGCTGTTCAGCGATCTCCCTCTGTTTTCGATGCTCGACAGGACCGTTGAGCAACTGGAAAAGTTATCCCGTGATCTTGTTCAGCGGCTCCAACGACTCGATGTGGAGATAAAAATAGTGGAGAGCCAGGGCCATAGCGGGGGAGGGTCGTTACCCGATATCAACCTGAAAAGTCTGGCCGTTAAGCTGACAAACCGTGGCCGCAACAAAGCCTCTTCATCTGATTTTGCCAGGCAGATGTACGAGCGTTTACTTAAGTCTGAAAGGCCGATCGTTTCTATAGTCAGGCAGGGAGAGCTTTATCTGGATATGTTGACCGTTTTTAAAGAAGACATTCCTTATATCGCTACTGAGCTCATTCACGCGACCACAGAGGTTACAAAAAATTGAAGCATCTCATTATGGGCACAGCCGGTCATATCGATCATGGCAAGACCGCACTTGTAAAGTTGCTTACCGGGAAAGACTGCGATACGCATAAAGAGGAAAAGCAGAGAGGCATTACCATCCATCTTGGTTTTGCCTACCTTGATCTCCCTTCGGGTGACAGCATCGGAATTATCGACGTGCCCGGTCACAAGGATTTTGTGCATATGATGGTCGGCGGGGCAAGCGGTATCGATTTCACCCTCCTGGTTGTGGCCGCGGACAGCGGAGTCATGCCTCAGACAAGAGAGCATCTGGATATAATGAGCATATTGGGCATAACAAAGGGCCTCGTTGCCATAACGAAATCGGATCTGGTCAGTGAAGAATTGCTGGATCTTGTCAAAGAGGAAACAGTTGAATTTACCCGGGGGACCTTCTTAGAGGGCTGTCCCATAATTCCTGTCTCTTCAGTGACTCAAAAGGGACTGCCGGAACTGATAGCCGCTCTGGACTCGATAATTGGTGATCTAGAGACTCGCGAAGCAGGTGAAGTCTTTCGGATGTTTGTTGACAGGATATTTAGCATCAGTGGTTTTGGAACAGTCGTCACAGGATCGGTGATAAATGGAGAGCTGAATACAGGAGCTAAGGCCTTTCTCTTACCTGGAACCGGCAAAGAATTGAGAGTACGACGACTGGAAAGGCATGGTAATCAGGTCGATTCTGTAAGGGCTGGAGATAGGGCTTCCATAAACCTGGTCGGTCTTAAACGGAGCGATTTCCGGCGAGGTATGGTTATCACTGATCGGCACTTGAAGGAAAGCACAATTCTGGATGCGACTCTTTTTTTATTCAAAGATACTCCTTCATTGAAATTGTGGAGCCAAGTCATTTTTCATTGCGGGACTTATGAACATCAGGCAAGGATACATCTTCTGGATCGAAATACTTTAAAGTCTCTGGAAACGGCCTTGATTCAAGTTCATCTGGAATCTCCCTGTATTTTTCAGTATGGCGACCATTTCGTCATAAGGAAAACATCAGGGGAGATGACCTTGGGAGGTGGCACCGTTATTGATCCATTCCCCCTACATCATAGACGAAGACCACCACATCTGGTGCAAAACCTGATAAAAATTTCCAAAGGGGAACTTAAGGACCTCATAGAATCTACGGTAAAGAAATTTGTCAATGGCATTGACCACATCGATATCGCAAACCGGCTTAATGTCTCTCCCTCTGAAGTCATCAGTGCCATTCAAAAAGGAGTTTCGGCAGAAATTATTGTTTACAGGACGGACAAGGGATATATTCTGCTCACGCACAAAGATAATATTCGATTGAGAAACCTGATTGTAACGAATTTAAAGAGATATCACACCCGAAACCCGATCACAGCCAGGGGTCTCAGTGAAGGTGAGTTGATGGGCATGCTGGATATCAAGGCTGGCACTCCCTGTGATAAACTGGTTGGCAAACTGCTTCTTCAGCTGGAAAAGGAAAAGGTTCTCAAGCCGCAATCCAGGACCTGGGTATTAGCCGACCATACTGTCACTATTGGAAAAGATATCGAAGCACAAATGAGCCTCATCCGAAGCTTTCTGAAAAATAGCGGAATGAAGACCCCTCTCATGTCTGAGCTTCTTTCGTTTGCCCGCAGCAAAGGGATAAGAGAGGCGGAACTCAAACAGATACTGAGTTATCTTGTCGAAAATAAAGAGGCGTATTGTATTGATCAGAACTACCTTCATGCATCTGTTGTTGATAGGAGCCGAGACATGCTGCTCAAAGCACTCGCAGAAAACCCGAAGGGTCTGACTGTCAGCCAATTCCGAGACCTAGTGAACGGAAACAGAAAGATCTGTCTTCTGATGTTTGCGCGCTATGATTCTGAGGGCATCACCGTAAGAAGAGGGGATGTGCGGATAATTACGAAAAAAGGGCACGAGACTTTACAATGAAGTGTTGTTGTCATTCATTGAAATGTCAGGCTAATTTCCTGAATTTGCTGTTACAAGTAAGATATCGGCATTTTTTATGAACAAGTCAGGTTAGTAAATAAATGGAATTAGCCGTCTGACCTTCCGGCAATAGGAGCGGTACTCTTCACCATACGTTTCGGATAGCTGGTTTTCCTCGATGGAAATTACGCGTAAAACCAGTATCAGGTAGATAATAAACAGGGCCATTACGAAAAGCGACTGTACCATAAGCGCAAGGCCCAATGTCATAGATAACACACCGGCATTGAGTGGGTTTCTTACCAAAGAGTATATACTCCAGGTAACCAGCGGGTTCTGGGAGCGTGGAGCAAAGCCGCCAGGCTGGTAGATATTGCGCAAAGCCAGGAAACCAAGTACAACCGTTGCGGTACCGCATATTATTAGAGCAATGCCAATAGCCTCTATCCCATAGATTAGCCACGGCGGGGATAGAGCCAAGTGAGTCAGATCTAAGGTCTGATACCAACCTGTAATCAGGGAGACAGCAATCAAGGGGATAAACAAAATGAGTATAGCCGTGTTGAAATAGTTTTCTGCCATGACCATCCTTTGTCCTTCGGGTTTAATCTGCAGAAATCTTTTAGTGCAGACCAGCATAGCCATGCCCTGCAATGCTAACACTGTGAATAAGAATATCCCGACTTCCTGCTCGCCTATAAAATGCATGAATATACTCCATACGGCCGCCAAAGGATGGTCATAAGGGAGGATCAACTAGACAAATCTTCCAGCACATCTCGTTCCCGCCTCTAGAAAGCACATAGCCTGGAAATCGATGGTTCAAGTCCGACCCCCGCTGCCAACCTACACTCCTCTTATCCTTTGATAGACCAGTATCCTTCCACAGCTTTACGGGTTTCTTTTCCGCCCCGTCAGAAATTATCGAATACGCCTCTGCTGCGATCAGGTCAGGTCGAAGCGGTCAAGGTTCATCACCTTGTCCCACACCGCGACAAAATCTTGCAGGAACTTCTCCTGGGAGTCCTCAGATCCGTAGACTTCCGCCAAGGCCCGCAGTTGGGAGTTCGAACCGAAAACGAGGTCGACACGAGTGCCGGTCCACTTGAGTTCGTCCGTCGCGCGGTCCCGGCCCTCGAACACATCTTCGTCTTCCGAGGTCGCCTTCCACATCGTGCGTATATCGAGCAGATTCACGAAAAAGTCATTGGTGAGCGTCTCTGGTTGCTTGGTGAAAACGCCGTGCTGGGACTGTCCGAAGTTGGCATTCAAGACGCGCATACCGCCGATGAGAACCGTCATCTCAGGAGCGGTCAACGTCAGAAGTTGCGCACGATCGACCAGCAGTTCCTCTTGCGATACAGCATATTTGGTTTTGAGGTAGTTACGGAACCCGTCTGCAGCCGGTTCGAGCACCGCGAATGCGTCCACGTCGGTCTGCTCCTGCGACGCATCCGTGCGTCCCGGCGTGAAGGGTACGGTCACATCGTATCCGGCCTTCTTCGCAGCCTGCTCTACACCTGCACATCCACCCAGGACAATCAAGTCGGCGAGCGAAACCTTCTTTCCGCCTGACTGCGCGCTGTTGAATTCCTTCTGGACTCCCTCAAGCGTCTGCAGTACTGTCTCAAGTTGCTCTGGCTGGTTAACTTCCCAATCCTTCTGCGGCGCAAGTCGGATGTGTGCCCCGTTGGCTCCACCGCGCTTATCAGAACCGCGGAACGTGGATGCCGATGCCCATGCAGTCGAGACCAGTTGGGAGACAGACAAGCCCGAGGAAAGGATCTTGCCCTTGAGGTCTGCTATGTCCTGTTTATCGATTAGCTCATGATCGACTGCGGGGACCGGGTCCTGCCAAATCAGCTCTTCTTCAGGCACTTCCGGGCCGAGATAGCGCGAGCGGGGGCCCATGTCGCGGTGGGTCAGCTTGAACCACGCCCGGGCGAAGGCATCCGCAAATTCCTCGGGGCTTTCCAGGTAGTGCCGTGCGATCGGCTCGTAGATCGGGTCGAAGCGTAGCGAAAGGTCTGCTGTCGTCATCATCGGGGCATGCCGTTTAGAAGGATCATGGGCATCCTCCACGGCCCGTGATCCTGCGCCATCCTTGGGCACCCACTGGTGGGCCCCGGCCGGGCTCTTGACAAGCTCCCACTCGTATTTGAAAAGCGTTTCCAAATATCCCATGTCCCATTTGGTCGGCTTCGGTTTCCAGGCGCCCTCGATGCCGCTGCTGATGGTGTCGCCGCCCTTGCCGCTGCCGAAGCTGCTCTTCCAGCCGAGTCCCTGCTCCTCGATAGGGGCGGCTTCGGGTTCAGGCCCGACAAGCGCCGCATCGCCCGCGCCGTGGCACTTGCCGAAGGTATGCCCGCCGGCGACCAGCGCAACGGTCTCTTCGTCGTTCATGGCCATGCGCGCGAAGGTCTCGCGAACGTCACGGCCGGAGGCGACCGGATCCGGGTTGCCGTCCGGTCCTTCCGGGTTCACATAGATCAGGCCCATCTGCACAGCTGCCAGGGGGTTTTCGAGGTCCCGATCACCGGAATAACGGCTTTTGGGCTTGTCGCTCGTAGCCAGCCATTCTTCTTCGGCACCCCAGTAGATATCCTCTTCCGGCTCCCAAATATCTTCGCGCCCTCCGCCGAAGCCGAAAGTCTTGAATCCCATCGACTCGAGCGCACAATTGCCGGCAAGGATCATGAGATCGGCCCATGAGATCTTCCTGCCGTATTTCTGCTTGATCGGCCACAGCAGACGGCGAGCTTTATCGAGGTTCACATTGTCTGGCCAGCTGTTCAGCGGAGCAAATCGCTGGTTGCCGGAACCTCCACCCCCGCGGCCGTCGCCCATGCGGTAGGTGCCTGCGCTGTGCCATGCCATTCGGATGAGGAGCCCTCCGTAGTGACCATAGTCGGCTGGCCACCAGTCCTGCGAGTCGGTCATCAGTGCATAGAGGTCTTTCTTAACAGCCTCCAAGTCGAGTTTCTTGAATTCTTCAGCGTAGTTGAATCCCTCGCCCATCGGGTTGCTCTTCTGAGAGTGCTGATGAAGAATCTTGAGGTTCAACTGGTTAGGCCACCAGTCCACGTTCGATGTGCTACGGCCGTTTATGGGTTTTCCAGCTATTCCCGTTACCGGGTTCTTTTTTTTGTTTTCATTCATGATATTTCCTCCTTGTTTCGATGTGTATTTATGCTGACCTGCGGTTTAATGCCCTTTGTCAGGCAATCATGACAGAGGCCCCGCAGCTCAAGGTATTTGTTTTCGATAATTCCCCAACGCCTTGTCTCATTTGGTATCTTGAGTCGATCGAGTTCGGGCCAGTAGAAGTCTTCTATCTTATGACACCGGGTGCAAATCAAATGGCAGTGGCGTTCGGTCACTGAGTCATACCGTGTTCTGCCATCCAGATAGTTCACCTTTGAAATCAAACCATGGCGTTCAAAGAGAGACAATGTGCGGTAGACGGTATCGAAGGCAATGGTGGGAATCCTTTTCTTGACTTCAATAAAAACATCTTCGGCTGAGGGATGATCCAACATGGATGAAAGCACATTGAATATCTCCAGCCGCTGATGCGTCAATTTCAAACCGATCTGTCTGGATAGCTCCCTGAAGGCCCTGAGTTTTTCTTCGCTATGATAGGATGTCTGGCACATTTTTATCTATTTGTTGGTTGATTTGTAAATTAGAACATATCTTATTTAACGGTTGGTGTCAATATCTTCTGAGTTATGTTTCTGTAATAATATGATGACATCCTTGCCCCTTGCGCAGCATTGCCTGGATCAACTCGGTCTGCGCTGGCGGTATGCGAAGGCGTCCACCGATCTCATCGCCCAGCTATCCCAGAAATCGACTGATTCACAACGGGTGCTTCAAGTCAACGCTGGATGCTTTTTTTCAGATTGATATTTGTTTTTTCCTTGACATTTATTAGGTATAATCGTAAATTGTTAAGTAAACACTTAACATATTAAAAAAATGGATAAATTGATGTTTGGACATACGCTGAGGATGCTGCGAACAACGGCAGGCATAAGCCTTAGGAGTCTTGCCAAAAAAATTGATGTATCACCTGCATACCTCTCTCAAGTTGAATTGGGTAAGCTTAACCCGCCTACTCATGATCGTATAGCTCGAATTGCTGAAACAATCGGCATTCCTGTGTCTTTGCTATTGGAGATGAGCCACCGCCCCAATCCTGATGCGATTATGTTGCTGAGAGGAAATTTCGGTTTGAATGAGTTTATAAAATTGGCATTTGATATCGGAATAGACGATAGAGATTTACGTGAAATTAATGCCCTCATGCAAAAGCTCGGTGGTCGCGGATTTCGAAAGCTCATTCGTTACGGCCTGGAACATTCATCCGATTTCATCAAGATCGGAAAAAGTAAATTGAGACCAGAAGCTCAATCTTCTCCTGCCTATCAGAAGTCCTTCTCTGGTTTGGGGAATCCACGACTTGTTTTCAAGAAGCTCGCATTCGCTGAAAAAAACGATCTTTTGCGATATATGTTAGAGAAGATCAGCTTGACAGAAAGCTCATTTGATTTAGGTCAAGTCTATAATGATCTTATCTTGAATGAAGCAGAGGACTCTTCGGGTTTGGGGAATGGAATTGCACTGCCTCATTTGTTTGTGAATGAACTTGAGCGGACGATTATTGCTGTTGCCAGAGTTCCAGAAGGTATCGATTATAAAGCCCTGGATAATAAAGCGGTATTTATTGTTTGTCTTATTCTCAGCAACCCGCGGTCAAGCCAATCCCATTTGAATCTGTTAGCCCATTTTGCACGGAAATTTCAAAGACCCATGTTTGTGGATGATGTCCTAAAAGCAAATACAAAGAAAGATATTTTATCATTGCTCTTCGATACTGAAGATACAAGTATACATTGAAAATTTAGAATTTGAAGCAACGGTCTTCGGAAGAAGATAGTGCCATTGAATAAAAATCTATGAGTCAGTCATTCAAGGTATCAGTATCGAAATCCTTTGTTTTTGAATCCAATAGGAGGAGCAAGAGATGGATGAATTGAATCGCACAAAAATTTCAGGAGAACTAAGAGAGCGTAAGATGATAAAAAATAATGACGTTCCTGTTGAGTATTGCGATGTGTGTTTTATCGCTCTGGGCAGCCACGAAAAACGCATTTATGAGGGGAGCAAAAAATTCCACTTGGATTGTAAGAATAAAGCTGGATCCTAGGAAAGTTTAAGGGGGCAGAGAAAGAAACGATTGTGATATTCCGTTGCTTCTGCGAAGTATCTCCTGGACTTAATTATTGAAATGCTGCTGACAGCCTTGATTCTTTTTTTCTTTTTTCTTCAACGAAGTTGAACCAGAGACTTGGAATAGATTTGCCTACAAATGACAGATACACAACCTTGGCTGGTTTTTTACTGGAGGAATTCAGACGTATCCCTAAGGAAGGAGACACGTTTAATTATAAAGGCCATAAGCTCGTAGTCAAAAAGATGTCGAAGAGGTTCATTGCACTCATATGGGTAGAAATCAGACAAGAAAAAAAATGAATGAGCCGACTGCTACTTCCTGAGAAGTCTTGAACATATTCTATCTTAGCACTGTATGGGAAGTTATCCTGGCAACTCATCCTGTTTCCCTGTTTTTCCTCCGGACTGAAGCACTCATTAAGTCATCAAAGCCACTATGACCTTGAAAATAGAGTCTATTTATCGATATATAGCGATGACTGGTCCGAGCCAAAAAAGCTTAAGTTTTCGCCAATCTCAAATAAAAAAGGATACCAGCCCAGCCGTATTCCAAAGAAATTGAAACAATTAGGGAGGATTTGACATGGGAAAGATGAACCTCAAATTGGGTGTTATTGCGTTATCATTCATGTTATGTGTTTTCTCGATTGGATGGCTTCATCAGGAGATGCAAGGGGCCAAAGAGAATTTTCCGGTATTGAATGGGCCTTATCTGGGCCAAAAACCGCCCGGAATCACGCCTGAGATATTTGCACCAAATATCATATCTAAAGGCTATTTTGAATGTATGGCCTTTTTCACGCCTGATGGTAAAGAATTTTACTTTATGTTATGGGGAGCCCCGCATGGTGTCATCGTGTTCACAAAAGAAGTCGGCCATCGATGGACACGACCTCAAGTTCTATCTTTTTCAGGTAAATACGACGGGAAGTTCTCTTTGAGCCCAGATGGAAATAAAATTGTTTATAGTTCAAATAGACCCTTAGACGGCAGCGGAGAGCCATTAGATTTTCATCATAGTTGGATTGTCGAGCGAACGGATGACGGCTGGAGTGAACCCAAAAATCTCGGCCCGTTAATCAATTTAGAAAAATCATATTCTGCCTATCCTTCACTTTCCGATAACGGCAACGTGTACTTTTTTTCCAATCGTGAAGGGGGAATGGGTGAAGCTGATATTTGGATGTCAAGATTTATAGAAGGGCGCTATGCAGAACCGGAGAATCTAGGAAAAACCGTAAATACCAGCTTAAACGATGTCGATCCGTTTATTGCTCCTGATGAAAGCTATATTATATTTTGCAGAAGAAATGGCGGATTTGGAGGGTATGACCTTTTTATCAGTTTTCGTGAAGCTGACGGCTCCTGGACAAAAGCAAAAAATATGGGAGAACAAATAAATTCAAAGGCACGGGAAATATGCCCTAGTGTTTCACCCGATGGCAAGTATTTGTTTTTTACGAGTGATAGGAGAACACATGCGCCTTTTTCAGAGGTGCCGATCACCTATGAGGACAAAGTTGAGATCCTCAACAGCCCGGGAAATGGCAACGGAGATATTTACTGGGTGGATGCCAAAGTTATCAAAAATCTCAAAAGAGAATAGGAGCGCACTCAGAGGTTGATCTCGACCAGGTCGATGTTCTCTGAAGCGGCCGTCCCCAGACCCAACTCGGACGCACGTCTCTTGATTGGGCTTTTGGCTGGGCCTCTCTTTTGGTCTTTTTCCTTGTTTTTGTCGTGACTCATCTTGTGCCGCCTCTCCATCACGATAGGAATTTCCCTTTCGTGCTTGCGGCAAATCTCTCACAACTATGGCCAACTGCCTTCAAAGGACATCTTAAAATGAAGGTATCACATCGAAACCGGCGTGGTCAATATCCAATCTTCTCAGGGGAAATAAGCTTCTCTTTTTATTGTATGAACTTTTTATACCATCTTAGCAATCGGGATATGACATCCGCAAACTGTTTCGGTGCTGAAATTCCATGTCCTGCGTCAGGGTAGAGAGCCATCTGCACCTCCACACCCAGGTCAGTCAAAGCCCGGTAGGTTTCCCATGCCTGGACAACGGGAACCCTGTCATCGGCCTCACCGTGAAGAATCAATGTCGGCGTCGTGCAGTTATACAAAAATTCGATGGGTGAGGAGCGCCTGAAATTTTCCATGTTCAGCACTGGCACTCCCCTAAATTCCCAGCGGGCTAATTCGCCGTGATTGATATCGCTTTGCGCATACATGCTGACGGTATTTGCGATACCGGCTACGCTGACGGCTGCCTTAAATCTGTTCGTATGACCGATAATCCAATTTGTCATATAGCCGCCGTAGCTCCAGCCGCCGACAATCAGCTTCTCCGGGTCGGCAACACCTTCTTCGATAAGATGATCTACACCTGCCATGATATCTTTATAATCAATATCTCCCAATCGTCCTCTGTTTGCTGTGTACATCTCGCTGCCGAATCCGATACCGCCTCTGAAGTTGGGCTCGAAGACGAGGATGTCTTCCTGGGCAAAAGCCTGTCCGAGAAACCCGAAATCATCCAGACTCATACCGTCTGGGCCACCGTGGGGTAGCACCAAAAGGGGATACTTTTTCGTTTTATCGTAATAGGGCGGCAGGGTCAGCACAGCCTCTATCGTGTAGCCGTCATAGCTCGGATACCTGATGACCTTTGTGGAGGCCAGATCTTTGTCTGTGATCCATTCATTCGGACAGTAGATTGGCTTGGCATCGGTTGCCGCACCGCCGCAATGATAAATATTGAGTTTTGATGGATTCTGTCCTCTTGTGCCATAAAAACACAGCGTGTTGGTTGCGTGATTTATCGAGTACGCGAACGTGACAAAATGGGGTTCCAGCAATGCTTGAATATCGTTTCCCTCGAGGGTAACCCTGAATACTCCCGTGTAGGAACGGCGTAAAGTGAGGAAAGTTATTGTTCTGTTATCAAGCCATTGGACCGAGCGTATTGTCGGATCGAATTTTTCGGTCAGGTTTTTCAATTCTTTTGTTTTAAGGTCATAGACAAACAGTGAATTATTGGAGGAAAAGCCGACGGTGTTTCCGGTGAAGGAAATTTTGGTTCCATCTGTGGAGATCAACCATAAATTATGATTTGCCCGGCTGTCCCATTTTTCTTTTTCTCCCAACGTATACACAATCAGTGTGCCATCGGGGGACATTCTCGGGCTGGAGAGAGAACTCATTGACAGATAATCTTCCGTGGTGAATTTGTTTATTTTTTCCTGAGAAAGGACAGGAGAAAGAATGAATAATAGCAGTAGAGCGGTGGATATCCTTTTCATTTGAAACTCCTTTAAATAGCTATCCGTCTTACGCGGCTGAGAATAATGGACCTGTTCTTTAATCCTTTCGATAGATGGGTTCGCCGTTAATATATACACACTCAACGAAAGATTTTAGTCTCAGCGGATGCCCGTTCAGGATAATGATATCGGCATCCTTCCCTTGTTCAATGCTTCCAATACGGTCAGCCACGCCAAGGATTTCAGCCGCGCTGATAGTCACCGCCTTCAAAGCTTCTTCCTCAGACAGGTCATAACCTGTAGCCAGGCCAGCTTCGAGCAACAGCCACTTCCCCTGGACTGCATCGGAGTACTTTTGGCCGTAGCCGAAGCTGGCGATGGCGATTTTCACTCCAGCCTTGGACAAAAGAGCCGCATTCCGTTCGTCCATCAGCCGCGACAGCTCTGGTGTTATGCTCACTTCTCCCGCGGTGATAAATGGATGCGACGTTGGACCAAGGACAACCGGGATGTTTTTCTCCGCCAAGAGATCTCTGACCATATAGGCCGAGATCCCGCTGTCGAGGATCAGATTTAGATCGAATTCCTCGGCGATCCGGATAGCCGTCCTGATGTCATCCACAAGGTCGGCCTCGACTCTGGCCGGGATTTCTTTATGCAGGAGTTTGACCAATGGTTCCATACTTAAATCTCGACCGGGTTTAGAGGTTCTTTTCTTTTCCTCTTCAGATTTGGCCGAGTAGCCTTTCCAGCGGCGGTCATATTCCTGGGCTTCGATGAACGTTTTGCGCATCATGGAGACGATGCTCATTCGAGTCGCGGGCGATTTTCCTTTCCAGCCAAAGGCTTGCTTGGGAGGATCGCCGATTGTCATATCGATGGTTGCCGGCTCGCGGAGAATCATGCTGTCAAGATTCTTTCCAGACGTTTTCACGACTGCGCCCTGACCTCCGATAACCTGGCGGTCTCCGGGCGCGATGTAAACCGTTGTGATGCCGCCACTCAATATTTCCCGGTTAGGCTCGACTCCGCCCTTCCCCTTCATGAATTCGCCGAAGGGATAGAAAGCCTGGATGATCCTGTTCTGAGGCGTCACGGCATCTGTCTCATCGTTCAGGTCAAAAGGCCTCACGCCGAAATAGGTCATGGCATCGATGATGCCGGGCATGACAAATTTCCCTGTTGCATCGACAATCACTGCGTCCGAAGGGATCTTGACATCTGTTCCGACCGCTTCGATCTTCTTGCCCCTGATCAGAACAATGCCATTTGGGATGGCTTGGCCCGCCATGGTCAGCACAGTTCCGCCCTTGATAGCGAGGGCCCGCTGGCTGGCGCCAAAGCAACTGCGGATTATGGAAGCAGCATGGATAAGCAAAGTAGCGATAAAAAGGATTCCTATTAGTTTGATGATTGGGTTGTGTTTGTTCATCGTCCTCACTCCTGGTGAGATTTCTCGAGCTTGCTTCTGTCGTAGGCGAGAATGCCATCGACGAAAACCATGTCTACGCGAGACCGAAGTTCATACCAAGGGCCATTGAGGACAACAAGGTCAGCATCTTTGCCCCTCTCAATGCTCCCGACCCTGTCGCTCACCGTGGCCAGCTCCGCGGGATTGATGGTCAGGGCTTTCAAGGCGGCTTCTTCGGGGAGGCCGTAGCGCATGGAAATCATGGCACAGAGCCGCAACCACTTTTGCTGAGTGACCGGATAATCCGTATGGAAGGCAATCTTCACGTCTGCATTGTGAAGGATGACGTTTCCTCGTATCACATCGTCCGGCATGGCCTCCCGTACCAGAGGATAGCAGACACAGCCAACATTCCTCCTTGAGATTTCTTTCGCAATCTTGTAGGCCTCAGTGCTGTGCTCGAAAGTAAGACGAAACCCGAATTCGTCCTTGAGTTTCAAGAGAGAGAGCATATCGTGAGCATAATAGGTATGGACGCGAATACGATCGTCACCCTTAAGGACTCTGGCCAGAGCTTCCATGGCAAGATCACGTCTGGGCGGCGGCCCCTTCTTACCTCTGGATTCGTATTTGGCCCAGGTATCTATGTATTCCTGCGCCTTGATCAATGAATTCCGGATAGCCTGGATATGGGACAGGCTCCTGCCGTATACAGCCATTTTTACCTCGCCGGATTCTTTCAGTATCCGCTTCTCCAGATTAGCTCCGAAGGTTTTTAGCGTGATAGATTGACCGCCAATCCGCTCTGCGGCGCCAGGGCCTGTGACAATAGTGGTGACTCCACCCTTCACAGCCTCTGCCCAATCCGGGCTTGTAAGATTTAATGCATCAAGCGCCCGGTTTTCAGGCCCGATCGGTTGAAGATATTCATTGCCATCCGCCGTCACTCCAAGATGTGTATGGATGTCGATGAGCCCGGGGATGATGACCTTTCCACTGACATCTAAGACCTTGATGCCCTCTGGAATTATCACCTTCTCTCCGACCGCCGAAATCTTTCCTTTTTCGACAAGAATTATCGCATTTGAAATTTTTGGGTCTGAAACAGGGAAGACTGTTGCTCCCCTTAGAGCAAACGAATCATCAGATTGGCTGGAGAAACCGTTGAATGGACCGATCATGAGAAAGACCAAAATGAAAAGAAGAAAGAAATCCTTTTTTCTCAATCTTACCTCCTCGTCAAGTGAGCAGATCTTGAGTTTATAAGATGCATATGCTTTTTTTCCGGGCGTTAAACATGAATAAACTTTAGTCTTATATAGACCTGTATTCTTCAGAAGATTCAACGGAAAAAGGCGAAATTAAGTTGACAGAGTGGGTGGATTATTTTTGGATGTTTGAGTCGGTTGTTGAAACCGCCGCAGTGCGGGCGGCAAACGGTGCCAGAAAGAAAATCGGATAGAACTTGAAGCTTACCGCAAAGGCGAAAAGTCAAGCACAGGCAGCGCGGCAAACACGCTCGTTAAGAAGGATCACGCCCATAAGGGCTGCTATCATGAAAATACTCACTTGCCCCCCAATTGATTTAGCAGAATGAGAGCTGCGAATCAACGAAAAACTACCGGCGGTAATTGTGGAAATCCTTGGAATAAGGGTTGCGTAAGGAGCCGGTTCGGTCTGTTTATCGGACGCTGCCAGTTATTAAAGCGTTTCTTGTCATTCTGTGAGCGAGATGATCTTGTATCGCTTGTTCTCGTAAAGCACGGGAAATTGCGTGGCCGTATCGGCGAATAAGACACAGTAGGAAAATCCGTAATCAGAATACAGGGCAAGAATTTTTTTATCCCTGATGTGGTGGTATCTCTCTGCCATCTTCCGGCGCACTTTGTGACCTCGCTCTTTTGTTTGCCCGTAGCAGTTATCCATTCTGTTTTTCCACTCAACCATGGCATAATCCTGAAAAGGAAAGGATTTCCAATTGACTACGATAGCCCTTTTTGCCATCAGGCGGAATAGTCCAAACTCTGGAGGAGTTAAAAAAAGGGAATCCTCCTCAGTATTTTCTTTTGCAAATTCTGAAACCTCTGGAAGAAATCCTTTCATATCAGCAAACTTTATCTTTGGAGATATAAAGTTAAACGGGGATAATATCTTATCAGGGAACGGATTTGCAGGGAGATAGAGCAAAACGGGAATCAAGCAGATCCCTATCATTACGGTCGAGACTCCTGTGAATACTGGAGCTGAGGGTTTGGCAAGGAAGAACAACCAAAGTCCCACAGCTACTGCAAAGGCAAGAACAATGGGCCAACGGGGTTGACGGAGGATAAAAAGGTAAGCACAGATGGCAACAGCAAGAATAAAAGGAATCAAGGGAGACAACTGATTAATTTTCCGAGGAGATTTCGGTCGTAGACGCGATCGAATTGAGGCTGCCGTAACAGAAAATACCATTGATAAAGGGAAAAGCAAGGACGGGATGATATAGAGGGCTTCAAAGGATTTCAGAATAGTGTGACGGCCTAGAACGACATCCGCAATAAATCCTGCGATCAGGATAAGGCCGAGCCATTTGAGAAGAAAAAGCAGGCGGAAAGGTCTGGCTATCGCCCATATTCTCAGTGGAATCACTTCGGTAAAAAACAATCCCAGCAGGCAGAGAAATAAAAGAGCAACGCTCAGCCAGAGAATGGTATATAAATGGTGTTTTTCCGCTTGAGTTCTCTTCGAGCAGAAATGCCAGGCAAATCCGAAAGAAATCAAACTGGCAAAAGCAAGGTCCCATCCATTCAAATAGCGAGCTAAACTGTGATGGGGATGCCTGAAACGGGTTTCAATATCGATAAACTGCTCCGAATCGATCTGGGGAGACACGAGGTAGTGGAGGGTAGGGATGGCGAGAAAAACAAGCATAAAACACAAGGCTCCTAATATCCTCCAGCCTTCTTTCTTGATAAACATCCTAACTTTTCTCTGATATTCAGATCTGTTGTACCTGCTACCTACCAAAACAAAAAAGGCGAGAAGGCCCGACTCCGTTCCAAATGTGGGATGTATCAATGCCGCCAATCCACCGGAAAGAGCACAGATATAGGGACGCGCTCGGAAAGCCATCCAGAATGAGAGTGCTATGAAAGCAAAGGCAAGAGTGCTGCTTAGAAGCTGGCGCGCCACAATGTGCTCGTGATAACCTAATCTGAAGAGATGGACGCTCATGACCAAGCCTGAGGCTAGAAGCCCTGTTGCCGGGCAGTCGCCAAAAAAATCCATAGCCATTGCGTATGTCACAAGACTGATAGTAATATTAACCAGAAGGGTCAGGATAAAAACCACCCATGGAAGAGAAGTCTCGTTTGAAATCAAGGAAATGAATTTTGCGTAAAAATATCGGGGATGGTATTCAGAGGCAGAATTGGTGTAAAAATCATTGGGGAGATACCCGGGATCGATTGCCCTGAGGATGAGGGGGAGTTCCGATTTTTGATCCTCGGTGCCAAAATCATGGTAAAGCAAGCATGTGCTGAGACAGGCTAACACAACGCAGAGGATAACAGCTCTCCGTTGTGCCCTTTCCAGTTTAGAATTTCTTTTTTTAACTTGCTCCAAATTCTTCACAGTCTTCTGGCTTCCGCGCACTGATATCCAAAAAATGAAATTATCACATCCAAAACCAAAAGATCAACGACTCAAAAAAGGATGAATCCCCACCGATTGCGGTTCACATTCGTCGATCATTTTTTTAAAAACAGGCTCTCATCCTGGGATCTCTATAAGCCGAGAAGACGATGCTTCTACCACAATACTGTAAATGCTCAGATTTTTGGCTTGGTTTCAACATCATTCGGGCATAGAAGCAAAGAATTCCCCTGGTGACCTTAAAGGATGCCAAATCATAACCCATCAGTGAGTAGAGGAATGCTTTTTCTCCAATTTTTCTAGGGGAAAAGCGGTCATTCATCCGAGGTGTTATGACAGAAGAGGCGTAGCAGAAAAAAAAATAATGTTCCCATCATGGTGATAATCAACAAGGATTTGTATTTTCCTTTGAAAATGAGTGGGAGACATATGGCTGCCAATCCCGGGAATATGACCATAATTGGATATAATTCAGTTGTATTGCCTCCGAATAAATAGGGAGGAATATCGAGATCTTGCTAAAAGCTACATCTTTGTTCATCTGCTTAAATTATTTAAGAAAAGAATGATTTCATTTGAGATAACCTGGCTTGCACCGGGCGTTCCCATGCGCTCTTGACCGGCTACGCTCATTCGGTGCTGCTTCGCGGTGTCGGCCAAAAGACCTTCAATAGCCTTGGCCACGGAAATGGGATCAGAGGGAACACGAAGTGCACTGGGACCGAAAAATTTCATTTTCATTTTCACGTAGGCAGGACCCATCGCGCCTTCTGTGGGGAAGACAATCAGTGGTTTCCCTAATCCTACGGCCTGTTCGTTGGCCATTCCTGCTGTCCCGACAATCAAAGCCGATTTTCTGAGAACATCGGCAAACCTGTGCTTGATAAACCAGGCTTTGGTTCCATGACCATATGTCAAGCGCAATGCGATACCATTGTCTGCGTCCTCTTTCCTGGGTTTCTCCGTTTTCCATTCCAGCATGCCCTGTTCAGGAGCAAACTTCAGGGCTGTGTGCTCGATGTTGAAATCGTCGTAGGCTGCAAATAAAAAAAACAAAGGAGAAGACATCCTATCAGGATTCAGGTTTTCAGCAACCCGCAGAAAATGACGCGCATTTACCTCCGCATCGAACCGGCTTCCGGGCAACACTCCGATTACAGTCGCTGATTCGGGAATACCGAACTTTAGGCCTGTCCCTTCCAGGTCATCCATCATCGGATTTCCGACATAGGCGTTGGGAACATGCCATTTGTCCAATTCTTCGGCCGTAAGCGCATCCCTGGGAAAGGTCTTGAGGCAGTGTTTGCGCAATAAATATTTTTCAAGACGAGTATAGCCTGCCATATGGGAATAGTACGAAGATTTAGCACAACCGACCAGAAAAAATGGACTGCCCGAAAGGCAGGCAGCCCCGATGACGACAATATCCCCGACAGCGATGATCAGGGAATAAGACTTCTTCAATGCGGCGGCGGCCTTGATCTGTCTGAGGTGAGTGGGGATCCATCCGGCGAGGAGATCCTTCACCATCCATCGCCAACTGAGCGTGGCAAACCCGCAGCTGGGCAATCGATTAAAGGGGCCCATGACCGGGATCTCGTTTTTTGTGTAGGCCGCTCCCTCTCCCACCATCGGCCAGGCGTGAATGTCAATGTCAGGGATAGGCTCCGCGCGCAGGCAGCTGATTATTTTGTTTGCAATAGCATCCTCGCCGTGGCCATTACTGATGAACAAGATTTTTTTCATGAGATTTTAGAGGAATGCCTGGAGAGAATACAATTTGTGATACAGGCCTTTTTGCTGGATGAGGTCAAGATGTGTTCCCATTTCCACAATCAGACCATCATCTAGAACTATAATTTTATTGACATCCCGAATTGTCGACATGCGATGAGCGGCGATGAGTGTTGTTCGGTTTTTCATGAGATGTTTCAAAGAGACCTGAATCAGTTGCTCTGATTCCGAATCCAGAGCTGATATTGGCTCATCCAGCAATAAAATCTGAGGTTCCGCCAGCAAAGCCCGGGCAATAGCGATTCTTTGACGTTGCCCCACAGATAATTTGATCCCGAATTGGCCGATGTGTGTGTCATATCCCTTGGGTAGCTTCTTAGCAAACTCATCCATGTGAGCTGCGCGGGCCGCGCTCATTATCTCAGGCTCAGAAACCCCAGGCCGGGCAAAGGCAAGATTGTCCATCAATGTCCCGTAGAAAAGAACCGGTTCCTGAGCCACAAGGGCAATCTTTGCCCGAACGCTCTTCAATTGGAACCGGCTGATATCATGCCCATCAATTCGAATTGTGCCCGAGTCGGGATCAATAAGCCGGGGGATTAGATTGATGAGAGTGCTTTTTCCAGAGCCACTCGGTCCGACAATGGCAACTGTTTCTCCAGCGGAAACACTGAAGTCTATGTTTTGGAGATGAAAATTCTCTCCGTAGGAAAAGCATACCTCTTCGAACACAAGATTTCCTTTTATCGCTGGAAGAAACGGATAGTCTTCCGACTCGACATTTTCTGAACACGTTTTGAGAACTTCATCGAACCGGTCCATAACTGCTGAGATGCGGCTGATAAAACCAAAAGACCGAGTGATTTCCTGGATCGGGGAAAGAGATAGACCAAGACAAGTTAAAAAGGCAACAAAATTATCCATAGACAGCTTCCCTTGATACATAATCCATAGGCAAAAAAAGATGAGCAGGGCAAGCATAATTATGGTTACAATAAGGACAGCTCCCGGATGAATAGCGCTTACCTTATCCTGCACAATCTGTGCTTTTAGAGCAGCCTCATTTTGTCGGTCGAACCGGTCCCGAATTTGCTTCTCTCTCCCGAAAATCTTGATTTCTCTCAGGCCTCTTATGGCTTCATTGATGAGGTTATTGATATAGGCCACTCGTTCTTGAGCAATTTTTGCTCTGTTTCGAATTCTCCCGATGAAAAAATGGACAGTCCAAGCCAGTAGCGGAATGGTAAGCAAAGTGACTAATGATAGATATGCAGAATATACAAACATCATCACGATCAAAACCAAGACAAAAATAATATTGGGAGGCAGCCGGAAAAGACCGCGGGAGAGCCCATTTTGAAACACTGTCACATCGTTGGAAAGCCGTGAGATCAGATCTCCAGTTTGAAATTCAGGCTGAATGGCTACTGGCATGGCTGCGATTTTTCCAAACAGCTGTTTGCGTAGGGATGCAGCAATCCGGTGACTGAGCTTCAGCCTGATGAAATCTTGTCCGAAGAGAAAAATTTGGATGATGGCTGTGAGACCGATTCCCAAAAGAAGATGTTTTGCCAATTCCTTCAGGTCCTTGGAAGGAAGGATATTCTGTATCAGCGCCTTCGACCACACAGGAACTAACATGAGAAGACCTGATACGATAAAGATGGAAACAGCTGCCAGAAACAGATCAAAGCGGTTTTTCCAAAGAAGATTCCCCAGTGTTTTGTAATGGCGGCCGGATTCACTCATCAGAGCCGTTTTCCTTTTCGAAAAAGAGCAGGAGCTCATTGGCGAGGCGATCAGAGGCTCCTTCTGAGCCCATGAGATCTCGTAATTCTGCAGATAGAGGCTGGAGAGGCTGTTTGATGAAATCGAGGAATGCATCCGAGACCTGTTGTGCAGTCAACTGCCCCACGATTTCGGGGACGAGCTCTCTCCCTGCCTTTTTATTGGGATGGGCCAGGTATTTTGAACGTCGCCAGTACAGCCAAACAAAAAAAATTTTCAGGTATCTTCCAATAAATGGCAGTCGATCAAGATATCCAGCGGGCCCAGGTATGGGCAACCTCTCAGGCCGTTGAGAGGGGGTCAGGACCATCATGGGAATTCCCATTGAAGCCAGCTCTGCTGTGTTTGATCCCGGCAGGCACAGGGCGACGTCTGCCTGGGATAAAACAGTTTTGGATGTGACGACTTCAAATCGAATATCCTTTTCAGAAAGGAGGAAGGAGGAGGAATTCATAAATTTCAGCTCAGCTCTGTCACCCTCGAGTATATTCTCGTCAATTCCACCTGATAGTTCCATAAGGTCTTCCATGCTCAAATAGTCAGATTTGGCAATCATCCAGCGTGCATCGGGTTGTTTTGCTGAAACTAGACTGGCTACCCGCATAAAAAACGGGAGCATGTGTTTGACCTGGTAACGACGGCTTCCGGGAAAAAGACCCACAGTAAAGGAATCAAATTTTGATCTCTGGCTATGCTTGTTGGTGTGATGCCTGGTGGCATCCACCATCAGGCTTCCCACTGGCATGATTTTATGGCCTCTTTTTGGGGTGGATATCTGCGCATAGGAATCCAAAAATATTCTTTCAAAGAGAAAGCGAAACCGTGGAGGCTCTTCTCCATAAAAAAACAGAGGATACTTGAAACGCAAAGCCAGCAATCGCGATAGAATCGGCTCCCCCCCCAGATGAAAGACACACCCCTTCAGTTTTCGACAGAATCCAGGAGGCAGAATTCCTTGAAAAATCATCCGACGGCTCTGTCCGATCGTCGAATAGGAATCAACCTCAGACATGCGTTTCAAAACAGCAGCTTCAGAGCCGGATTGGAATATACTGGGAAGCAGCACAACACAAATACGAATTTTCGGAAACTTATCCTTTAGAACTCTGGCCAAAGGATATAGCCAGGATGAAATCTCTCCCGGCCCAATGGCAGTGACTAGGATCTGTTGGAGCCCCTTCGGGGAATTATCATGCATAAGTTATACCAACCCAGAAGATTTTCTGTCTCAAGGCATGCCTAATTGAGAGCAAAATGTCTATTCCTGCGGCCAGAATTTCGAAGATGAATGCCATTGGGATAAGAGAAAAACGGTGAGAATTTATGATTGTGTATGCAAGTAGTCCAGCATCTACTCCAAAGTGGATGGTGAATAAGATTTCCATTCTACAAACGATACCTACGGCTAACATAGTGCGCAAATTTTCTATAGGAAGCGATATTAGAAGCATAGATCCGGTTCACCATCGGACGTTTGTCGCCAAGAACATCCTTATACATATCTGTGGGAATTTCTGCGAAATACTCTTCATGAATTCCCAAGCGATGAGACCTTGAAAAAAGCTTTGAGAAGATCCCGCCTTCTTTAGGTTCCTGGACGATTCCGTATAAGCCCGAGACTCCTCGGTCTTCTAATTCGTCCAGGAAAGGGATCAAGAGTCCAGAAAATCCGCAGCGGTGGGAAGCTTCACGCAACATGTTTGAATGATAGTGAGCGGGGAAGCGTTTTGCGGGTATAGGAGGAATCTCTCGCCAGCTTTTTAGCACTAACCAACGAAGATATCTGTAAGTCTTTCGTCTTCTGTATCTCAATGTTAAAACACGCCAAAGACACTTGATCAGGAGACGAGGCAGTATCTTTTTCTTGAGCGTGTCTAAATAAGAAGAAGAGTTCGAACATCCCAGCAAATATCCCACGACTCGATTTCCTTTCTCAGCCACATAACAGAGGTCCGGTTCATATTTCAGGTAATATTCTGTCCAATAATCAGCAAAAAGTTCTCCATCTTCAAAAAAAGTGTCATAACCTTGATTTCGAAAAGCGGTCAACCGGCAAATTTCCCGGATTGATCCGCGGTCTTCTGGCTGAAAAGGGCGGAAGTTTAGAGGTTGATCGAGTTGTCTGTCATTCATGATTTTGTTTTTCGATTACCCTTTAATCCGAATCAATTCTTTCGAATAAATGTTTGAAAACCGTAGGCTTGTACGTTTTTTCCAGGCCACAGCCTTCCAAATCGAGTTGGAAGTCGGATATAAACTTAGGTTTCTTTGATTTGATGAGCCTGCAAGCATCATAATCGGCAAATTTTCCGTGGGTGATTTTATTATATGTCTTGAGTCCCTGGTTTCGGATCGAATACCAGAAAAAGTGCAGGTCTTTCCGGAATACATTGAACTGAATATCTCCGTCATAGATATAATCGGAACAAACGCTATTTTCCAGAACATAATGAATCTTTCTTTTTTGACTCTGATTGGAGTTGAAAATCATAACGGATATTATAACAACAGGAATGACTAAAATCGCCAATAAGATCGCTGTTTTCCTTTTTCTCTGGGACTTATATCGGGAAAACAACCCATTTATGAGGTTCGCATTGGTTATGCTTATCAATGTGACCGGGAAAACATAATACTGCTCGTAGGGATGTTTCACAAGAAATGTAGTTAAGAAAAGCACGATACCGATTATGGAGATGACGTCTAATTCATAAAAACCTCTTTTCATGATGAGGATCGTCCAGCACGATAGAATAAAGAGAATCCAAAAGGCCGTGTTCATGAGTAATGAACTGAGAAGAACATTTCCTGGGGAGAAAGAGCGCATGTGAAAGATATGCATCATCCAGTTCGTCAGTATGTAATCCTGTAATGATTTGGTCGAGACCAAATACCCTACAAATACCAAAATTGGCAGCAAAAAACTTCCTGTAAAGATGGCAACGTGCTTCAGCGAAATCAACTTTTGTCTACCTTTGAGAAAAAAAATAAGAACAAAAGCCATGATGAGGAAAACCGTTTTTTGCAAAAACAAAAAGGAAACGGAAGCAGAAAGACCAGAGAGCACAAGAAATGTAAAGGGTGTTTTCCTTTCCAGGAATCTGATCAGATAATATACCGAGAGAAGTCCAAAGAAAACCTGGGGAATGTCCGGACGAATTTCAATACCTTTTTTGACGAACATGACCATGGACAACAATAATATGACAGAATACAATCCGACTTCCCGTGATTGCGTGGTGAAAACGGCCAAACGATAGACCAGGACGGCAATTCCGAAAGAAATAATAACAATGAATATTCTAAGAACAACGAGAGTGCCGATGGCATGGCCAAAGATCTTCAAGAAGGGGAGGAGAGCCACCCACAGGAGCGGGTGATGATTTTGGAAAAAATCCCTGTAAGGGGCTTGGCCGTTTTCTATATACCAGGAACTGTGCACATGCTCAAACTCATCGTGTCCATAGTACCGGTTTATGGAGTTCAAGAGAAAAAGCATTGCCAGGAAGGCAATAATAATGTAGAGAGACCCAAAATATTTACGCTGAGCCAATTCGTTCATGTCAAATCAAATGTCCACTGAAATATTATTTATGTTCTCTGCGAACATATAGGCCATCATACTTCGTATGCCTGTAGGTGTTTGTCAATCCACACGCATCTAAATCGAGGAGAAAATTGGATATGAATTTGGGCTTTTTCTCTTTGATGAGATGACAGGTGTCATAGTCAGAGTATTTCCCTCCAGTTAATTTATTGTACGTGTCCAGACCGTGATTTTTTTTCAATGAGAACCAGAAATAATGGAGGTCGGGCCGGAATAAGTTGAAAAGGTTTCTCCCGTCATAGACAGGTTCTGTTTCCGATGAATTGCGGAGGACATACTCAGCCCTTTCCACGTCCTTTCTGTTTGTATTGGAGGTGCGATGGAGGAGAAAGTACACAGGAAGAGTCAATATGATAAGAAAGGATATCACCCGTAGCACTGCCTTCATTCTGAATTTTTCAAGAAAGCACCGGAGAGAAAAGCCGGCAAAAAGAGAAAGCATGCTGAAAACGAATAAATAATTGTGTTTCCAGGGACGCTTTATGACGAACAATGAGCAAAAAATCAAAATACATATTAAAGCTGTTTCCCTGATGTTCACTCTGCTTTTGCCATGCCGGATCACATACCATAGGCCGAAGATTGAAAATAACCAGAAGAAAATATCCTTCAAAATGTACTCTTTCAGAGTCAGAAAAAAGAAAAACCTGTCTCCCTCAGCGTAATTCAAATTCACGAGCCAGTTGGCGAGGAAATAGTCTCCAAGGGAGCCGTTCAATCCAAGTATGCCGAGATAGACTAACACCGGTGCCAGAAAAGAAGCCGAGAAATAGAGAATAGGCTTGAATTGAATGTTTTTTCGGATCAGCTTGAAACATAAGATGATGCCATAAGCCATCAACAAAAAGACGGTTTTCTGTAAAAAAAGGAACGAAATGGAGGCAAAAAGGCCTGAAAGACAAGCATGTTTAGCTGATAGAGTTTTAAGGAAACTGATGAAATAATAGAGAGAAAGCAGTCCGAAAAAGATTTGAGGGACATCCGGTCTTATGGTGAAACAGCAGACGACATACATGACTGTGGAAAATAGCATCATGACGGAAATGAGACCTGTTTCTTTGCACTGAAAGAGTTTGAGTGAAATTCTGTAAATAAGAAATCCGCTTCCGAAGGCGAACATCAGCATAATCACTCTGAACACAAACAGGATGTGTACAGAATGTCCCAAAATATTCAGGAATGGGAGCAGGATATACCATAAAAGAGGGTGGTGATGTTGGAAAAAATCAGTGTAGGGCCGAAAATTATTCTGGATATACCACGTGCTGTGAATATGCTCGAATTCATCTATGCTGAATTCAAAATTCAAAGAAATAATGAGTGCCAATACGCCAAGAAGGAAAATAAGACTAGCCAAGATTGCGAAGTATCTTTTTTCAATGAACTTACTTATTGCTTTTCCAGCTTTCCACATATACACGCAGAGACTCCTTGCTCAGAGATTTGACTTTTTTGTATTCCCTCTTGTTTTCCATCAGTTGAGGATATTTTAGATACCCCCACATTTTTTTCAAAGAATTGAAGGAGCTGACGAATTTTCTGGGATGCTCCAGATGGAACAAACTGCCTTCCACTCTACCGATTTGATATCCCAACTTGGAAAATCTTTCTATCAGCTCATTGTCCTCATATCCCCATCCGTGGAACCTTTCGTTCTCCATACCCCCTTCGATGAATGATTGCTTATTCCAAAACAGGGCTCCTCCGAGGGAATTGCGGTTCAGTAACCGGCAGTTTTTAGTGCTTATGTGTGACAGAGACAGTTTAGTTTCGATCATAGAGAAATATTTTCTGGGAACATCATAAAATCTTCCGTCGTACGGGAAACAGGCATCCAGGGATCCGTTACGGATGCGTTGCACGGCCTCAACGTATTGATTCAAAGGGAAGAGGACATCACAATCACAATTGCAGACTATAGGCGTTTTTCCTGCCAGAGTCATCATGTTCAAACATTTCGTCCTATAGAGAAGGGGAGACATAGAAGGGATGAATATGTATTTGCAGCCATAACTATGAACGTACGCGAGCTGTTTCTCCCGGGATTCCTCGCATATGATAATGTGCGTTTCGAAATGGTTTTTGAGATATTTAATCAAAATTTCAATATTTTTCTTTCGCTCCGCCGAATCCAGCCTCACGGGAACGTTGAAGGTCACATCGTTGAGGTCAATCAAATTCTCTCCCACAATTCAGAACCTCCTATCGGTCATCTGTCTCCTTACGATTGAATTTCACACCTTGGGGAATGGCCCGGATACAACAGGTTTGTTGAGATGGGGGCACAGCTTCTCCCAACCTTCGCCCGAAGGAATATCAATGATAAGAAGTTTATCCGGACGATCCTCAAAATATTGGATGACATTTTTAAGATGCAAGTCAAAGACATAGGACATGCGCTCTCTGTTGTACAAATGGCTGCCGTAGACAACACTTCTGAGAAATCTTTTTGCCCTTTGGTTCGGCATCAAATCTGGGAATATTTTCGGCAAAGGATTATTCCTGAAATGTTTTTCCACAGATTTCAGCCAGGAATCTTTGTCGCGGGTTGTCAGGATGAACTTGCTTTCAGGAAAAAGCTTATCCAGCTGGGCATAGTAGGGTACGACTGTGATATCGGTTATTCCATCCTTGTCCTTCAAGAGAGTGAAATTCAATCTTCCCGATGTCAACTCGTTAATGGTTTTTCTATCATGCGGGAAATGGACAATTCGGTAACCTAGCATCTGCAGTGCCGCAGTCAGGCTTTTGGTCCCTGTCCGGCTCAGCCCTATCCCAAATATTTTCATGCTGTATTTCATCTGCTCGCTCATTCCTATTGTTTCTTCAGCAAATAACCCTCTTCCCTTATTTTGTCTTTCAAGCCCTGAAGGTAGAAATGATTGGCCAAAAATCTCATTTTGGATATGGCCCTGTTTTTTTTATTCCTTTTCCAGAGAGAAAGAATATTCTTGTATATTGAATCGGGATTGAAGTACAGGGGATTATAAAGGATTGTGTCCACCGCAAAGAAAAACCGGCCGGCCTTTGTCATCAATTTAACTGAAACCTGGGGATGTTTTCTGTAAAAGGAAACAGCAGCCTTCCCTTCATCATAGCGTTTTCGAAAAAACCGGTGGATATCCTGTTCGCTGTCGATGTTTCCTTCGTAGTGCCATACAAAGCCCTGTTTGTAGAGCCGTTTGACCTTAAGGCCGGCTTTTCTCAGACGAATACCCAAATCGAGGTCCTCCCAGCCTTTGCGAAAATTCAGGTCATCAAATCCTCCCACTCTATCGACAAATTCCTTTCGCACAGAGACGTTTCCCGTAGCGAAAAATGGCCGTGAGTAGTGGGTGAAACTCATCGGAATCCGGTAGACGTCTTTCAGGTCTAGTATCCGTACTACTTGGCCCTGGATGATATGGCTTGTGAATTTCCGGTGAAACCTGGCATGTGTTTCGATCAGATCTGGCGGAGCAATGACATCGCTGTCAAGAAAATGAACAATTTCGCCGCTGGCAATCTTCAGGCCAGAATTGCGGGCTGACGCAGGACCACGATTTTCGTGTTTCACTCCTAAAATATCCGGATTCTGAAGGATAATTTTGTAAGATTCATCGGTTGAGCCATCATCGACGAATATGAGTTCCTTATTCGCATAGGATTGATCTCTCAAGCTGTTGATGACTTGTTCGAGCATGAAAGCACGGTTAAAGACGGGAATGATGATGGATACTTTCATCGATTTATCAGGCATAATTATGTTTAATACGCTCCCAGGTTTTTCCCATAATGGTTTCATTCAAACGTTTATCAATACCGATAAAGTGCCAAATGAATCCTTTCTGTACAAAGGCAGAAATGTTGTACTTTTTCATAAGCCATGGATTGTTGTACCAGAAATTGAGAAAATGCATATAGTTGTATTGTTCTGTTAGATATTTTATTTCTGTGTTCTCCTTCATCACCATGAAATTCAACGGGGATTGATCCGTTCCCTTACGCAGAGTTCGTGTGATTTCGCGAATCCGGTTCTTGTTGGAGTGATAGAACTGGCGCATTGCCTGAAAAAGTCCGCGGTGATTTTCATTAAAAATCATGAATCCTGCGTTGAAATAATCCTGTGGATCGAGTTTTATCCCGGGATAGAAAGGCTGATAAGCTCGAATGCTCTTCCTCACCCAGAGCCTGCGCTTCTCGTCGCGCACAACGCAGAATTTTCGTTCGGATATTTCAAAGAAATTAGGGCAGTCCCAGCGAATCATTGTATCGGCATCAACTAGGGCTATTTGGTCATATGGGAAGCCGTGTCTCTCCAATATGTCAAACACGTGGTAACGCATCCAGGTCGGTCTCATGTCATCAGGATTGGAATAATTTCGATTCAGGATGAAGAGGCGAACGTTATTTTTCCTACACCACCAGTTCCAAACATAGAAACAGTATCTCGCGTAACTAATTTTTTGTGGATATCCGACAGCAGTGATGACGACCACATTTTTTTTCATTCTTATAAGATTCAGGATATGTAACCGGTCGTGGAACAGGTCTGCCACCCAACGGTTTCCAGAGATTCCGCTGAAAGTTTGTGTGGCACCAATTTCTTTGGCTTTGGATTTATAGCACAGTTGAAATTCCTGGTCAAATCAGCTTTCAGAGGGGGTATGTTTGTTTGTCTTTTCGTTGAAATTTCATTAGGATACTCAGGTGATTAAATTCTTTTGTACAATAGGAATTGATGCCAATATCACAAATTTGAATCTCATCCATCATTTTTTGAATTTTTATTCGCGGCAGGAAATCGATGAATTTCACATTATCCTACAGACACATCATGCTGATATGGAAAGAGTGGATGAGGCCCAGAAGATTTTGATGGAATATGGAATTGGGCCAAGATCTATCTGGAGCGGGGAGTACACGTCCTCCCTCGTGCAGAAATATGTGCATCGTGTCATGGATAGCCTGGGGAGAGATGATTGGATGATTCTCGCAGATCTGGATGAATTCCATAATTTCCCGATTCCAGCCGGACGGTTATTAAAACAATGTGATGAACAGGGAATCAATTGTGTCACAGGTCGATTGTTGGATAGAGTGGCCAAGGGTGGTAAACTGAAATTCATTGAAAAGGAAGCCCAAATTGATTCTCAATTTCCCCATACTTCCTGCTTGACCAATCATATTGGAGGTGGGAACACAACAAAAAT